>Ga0308160_10002759_pt1 | contig 20600 bp, 17 predicted proteins | sample PhyFR1_FD_201036 | JGI IMG/M metagenome (GOLD analysis project Ga0308160, IMG submission 201036) | Phyllosphere microbial communities from UC Gill Tract Community Farm, Albany, California, United States - DLSLF.R1 | ecosystem: Host-associated > Plants > Phyllosphere > Unclassified | place: USA...
GTGCAGCGCGACCGCTTCGCCGCCGCCGCGGCGCTGGCCGAGCGCTACCAGGCGGTGGTGGTGTTGAAAGGCGCCGGCAGCATCGTCGCCGCGCCGGGGCGGGTCCCGCGCGTCATCGCCGCCGGCAATCCGGGCATGGCGGTCGGCGGCATGGGCGATCTGCTGACAGGGGTGATCGCGGCGCTGCGCGCGCAAGGTCTGGCTGCCTTCGAAGCGGCCAGCGTCGGCGCGTTGCTGCATGCAGCTGCCGGCGATCGCGCCGCCGTCGCCGGCCAGCGCGGCCTGCTGCCGTCCGACTTGCTGCCGGCACTGCGTCATCTGGCCAATCCGGAAGCGAACCGATGATGCAGCTCCAACTGCAAGACAGCGACGCCACCGAGCGCCTGGGCCAGGTCCTGGCCGCCACGCGCCCGGCGCAGGCGATGGTGCATCTGCGCGGCGATCTCGGCGCCGGCAAGTCGACCCTGGCGCGGGCCTTGCTGCGCGCGCTGGGCGTACAAGGCGCGATCCGCAGTCCGACCTACACCTTGGTCGAGCGCTATCCGTTGGTCGATGGCGAGGCCTGGCACCTGGACCTGTATCGCATCGGTGCCGCCGGCGAACTGGATTTCCTGGGGCTGGACGAGGCATCGGCGACCCTGTGGCTGGTGGAATGGCCCGAACGCGGCGGCGATGTGCTGCCGCCCGCCGACCTGGTCGTGGCCCTGACGCTGCACGGCGACGGACGCGCCGTGCAACTGCAGGCCGGCACCGCGGTCGGCGCGGCCTGGCTGTCGCGGATGGCGGAACGGGGCGACTTGCGGGGTTTTTCTGCCGGCTGACACTAGGAAGTGCGGGCAGGTTATGGATTATTAAGGGAAAACCGCTTGTGTTTATGTCCGCGGGATGCTTGAATCGCCTCCATGCGCCTGGGGACCCGTTTTTTCGCCTGTTCCGCCATCGCCGCAGGCTGGTGCCTAGCGGCGCAATCGGCGTTTGCGGGTCAGGTCCAGGCGGTTTCGGTCGGTAATGGCGCCACCGGCACGCGTGCCGAGATCCGGCTGCAGGGCAGTGGCGGCTTCACCACGCTGACCCTGGCCAACCCCAACCGGTTGGTCGTCGATCTGCCCGAATCCTCTGCTGCTAAGGGCCTGAAGCTGCCTGCGGGCAACGGCGTGGTCACGGCCGTGCGTACCGGTCATCCGGTCCCCGGCACCTTGCGCATCGTGTTCGACCTGAGCAGCCCGGTGGTGGCGTTCAAGCCGCAGATGCAGACCGTGGCCGGCAGTTCGGTGCTGGTGATCGAATGGCCGGGCGATGCGTCGTCGGCCAAGCCGGTGGCCAATGCCGGCAATGGCGCGGCAACGCCTGCGCCGACGGCCTCCACGGCGCCTGCCGCGGTGGCGGTCGAACCCAAGCCGACGCCCGATCCACGCCTGGAAGCGGCGCGCGCGACGGCGGCCCTGACCTCGTCGGTGGTGCAGCGCGCAGCGCCGCCGCCGACACCGTTACAGCAGACACCTATACAGCAGGCGCCGACGACGACCGTGGCGGCTCGCCCGGGCGTCGCGCCGGCGCAGGCCGCTGCGCCCGGCACCTCCGTTGCGTCGATGGCGCCGACCGCATCCGCGTCCGCCTCGGTCGGCGCCGCCGTGCCGGCGCAGCAGGGCGCCGTCGCTGCTGCGCCGATGTCCGACCGGTCGGACACGGCCAGCATCGACGATGTGGCCGTTGCCGCCGCCGCCGAGGCGCGCCCGGTGATGCCGAGCGCACCGTCGCGGGTGGCGATGAAGCCGGGCATGCGGCCGTTGATCGTGGCCATCGATCCCGGCCATGGCGGCCAGGATCCCGGCGCGATGGGCCCGACCGGCAAGCGCGAGAAGGACGTGACCCTGGCGATCGGCCGCGAACTGGCGCGGCAGATCAACGCCACGCCGGGCATGAAGGCCTACATGACCCGCGACACCGACGTGTTCATCCCACTGCCGATGCGCGCGCAGAAGGCGCGCGCGGCCAAGGCCGACATCTTCATCTCGATCCACGCCGACGCCGCCGAGAACCGCAGCGCGACCGGCTCCTCGGTCTATGTCCTCTCGACCAAGGGCGCCTCCTCGCAGCGCGCGCGCTGGCTGGCGGACAAGGAAAACGCGGCCGACCTGGTCGGTGGCGTGCGCCTGCAGAAGACCGACAGCACCCTGGCCAGCGTGTTGCTGGATCTGGCCCAGAGCGGCCACATGAAGGCGTCCGAAGACGCGGCCGGGCATGTGCTGGGCGGGCTCAAGCGGATCGGCAACAACCACAAGCCGGAGCTGGAGCGCGCCAACTTCGCGGTGCTGCGCACCTCGGACATGCCGGCGATGCTGGTCGAGACCGCCTTCATCTCCAATCCGGACGAAGAGCGCCGGCTGACCGATCCGGGTTACCAGCGGCGTCTGGCCGGCGCGGTGCTGGACGGCGTCAATACGTTCTTTACTCGCCAGCCTCCGCCGGGCACGCTGTTCGCCGCGCGCGCGCAGGCCGAGGCGGAAGCGGCCAGCACCGTGGCTGGCGGCAGCCGCTAAGGCGCTCGGCTATCATCGCCGGCTGATCCCGATGGCGGCGTCCGCGCCGTGAGCCGTGCCGATGTCCTGTAACCGTTTCTGCTCTCCCGTTTCCGAATCCGGCGCGATCGCGCGTTGGCCGCGTTGCGCGTGCGCACCGCAGTGCGGGCGGGAGCCGGCATGAGCATTCGCCAATTGCCCGAGATCCTGATCAACCAGATCGCCGCGGGCGAAGTGGTCGAGCGTCCGGCCTCGGTGGTCAAGGAACTGGTCGAGAACGCGCTGGACGCTGGCGCGCGCCGCGTGGACATCGACCTGGAAGAAGGCGGCGTGCGCCTGATCCGGATCCGCGACGATGGCGGCGGCATTCCGCCGGAGGAATTGCCGCTGGCGGTGTCGCGGCACGCGACCAGCAAGATCGCCTCGCTCGACGACCTGGAGTCGGTCGGCACGCTCGGGTTCCGTGGCGAAGCGCTGCCGTCGATCGCCTCGGTCAGCCGCTTTACCCTGTCCTCGCGCCGCCCTGGCGACGAGCACGGCGCCGCGCTGCAGGTCGATGGCGGCAAGGTCGGGCAAGTGCAGCCGCGCGCGCAGGCGCCGGGCACCACGGTCGAGGTGCGCGAGCTGTTCTACAACGTGCCGGCGCGGCGCAAGTTCCTGCGCGCCGAGCGCACCGAACTCGGCCACATCGAGGAATGGCTGCGTTCGCTGGCGCTGGCGCGCCCGGACGTGGAACTGCGCGTGTCGCACAACGGCAAGCCATCGCGGCGCTACAAGCCGGGCGACCTGTATTCGGATGCACGGCTGGGCGAGACCCTGGGTGAGGACTTCGCGCGGCAGGCGCTGCGCGTGGACCACAGCGGCGCCGGGCTGCGCCTGCACGGCTGGATCGCGCAGCCGCATTATTCGCGCGCCAGTGCCGACCAGCAGTACCTGTACGTCAACGGCCGTTCGGTGCGCGACCGCAGCGTCGCGCATGCGGTGAAGATGGCCTATGGCGACGTGCTGTTCCATGGCAGGCAGCCGGCCTATGTGCTGTTCCTGGAACTGGAGCCGGCGCGGGTCGACGTCAACGTGCATCCGGCCAAGCACGAGGTGCGCTTCCGCGATGCGCGGCTGATCCACGATTTCGTCTATCGCACGCTGCAGGATGCGCTGGCGCAGACCCGCGCCGGCAGCACGCCGACCGCCGGCGATGCCGCGCAGGCGGCGCCGCTGGGGTATGCCGGCGGCGCGTTGCCGATGTCCGGCAACCCGAGCGGCAGTGGTGGCTCGGGCGGTCAGGGCTACGGCGCGCAATGGCGCCCGGCGCAATCGCCGCTCGGCCTGCGCGTCAACGAGGCGCCGGCCGCCTACGCCGCGCTGTACGCCGCGCCTGCAGGCGCCGCCGATGCCGCAGCGGGCATGCCGCTGCAGGCCCAGGATGCGGCCGGCGGCCTGCCGGCGACGTCGGCCGACAGCGGAGTGCCGCCGCTGGGCTACGCGATCGCGCAACTGCACGGCATCTACATCCTGGCCGAGAACGCCGAAGGCCTGATCGTGGTGGACATGCACGCCGCGCACGAGCGCATCGGCTACGAGCGGCTGAAGAACGCGCACGACGGCATCGGCCTGCATGCGCAGCCGCTGCTGGTGCCGATCACCCTGGCGGTGGGCGAGCGCGACGCCGACACCGCCGAGCGCGAGGCGGAAACGCTGGCCGCGCTCGGCTTCGAGATCACCCGCAGCGGCCCGCAATCGCTGCATGTGCGCAGCATCCCGGCGTTGCTGGCCCAGGCCGAGCCCGAAGCCTTGCTGCGCGACGTGCTGACCGACCTGCGCGAACACGGCCACAGCCGCCGCGTCGCCGGCGCGCGCGACGAACTGCTGTCGACGATGGCCTGCCATGGCGCGGTACGCGCCAACCGGCGCCTCACCGTGCCGGAAATGAACGCGCTGCTGCGCGACATGGAAGCCACCGAGCGCTCCGGGCAGTGCAATCATGGGCGCCCGACCTGGGCGCGTTTCACGCTGGGCGAGATCGATCGTTGGTTCTTACGGGGGCGTTGATGGGCAAGCGTGGAAGGGCGGCGGCGTTGCTGGCAGCGCTGCTTGCGTTGGGCGCATGCGGCAAGCAGGCACCGGCACCGGCCGCGCCGGCGGTCGCCGACAAGGCGTTCCTGGCCGAGCAGCAGCGTTGGCGCGAGCAGCGCAAGCAGGAACTGCAGGCCGCCGACGGCTGGACCAGCCTGGTCGGCCTGCACTGGCTGGAACTGAAGGAACACTACATCGGCAGCGGCCCCGGCAGCGGCATCCGCCTGGCGGTCGGACCGGCGCGGATGGCGCTGGTGTCGCGGGTGGGCGCACAGGTGTTCCTGACCCCCGAACCCGGCGCGGCGCTGAGCATGGACGGCAAGCCGCTGCAGCGGCGCACGCGCGTGTACAGCGACCACGACGCGACGCCGAGCGTGATCGACTTCGATGGCGGCAAGGGCAAGCTGAGCCTGATCGAGCGCGGCGGCCGCTATGCGCTGCGGGTCAAGCACGCCGATGCGCCGACCCGGCTCGGCTTCGCCGGGCTGAACGATTGGCCGCTGGCCGAATCCTGGCGCATCCGCGGCCGCTTCGTACCCAACGCGCCGGGCAAGACCCTGCCGATCGTCGACATCATCGGTGTCACCACCGAGTCGCCCAACGCCGGCGCGCTGGAGTTCGAGCGCGACGGCAAGCGCTTCAGCCTGGAAGCGATTGGCGAACCCGGACGCCCGCTGTTCGTGGTGTTCGCCGACCGCACCAGCGGCCGCGGCAGCTATCCGGCCGGGCGCTTCCTGGACGTGCCGTCGCCGAACGCCGACGGCAGCGTGGTGCTGGATTTCAATCGCGCCTACAACCCGCCGTGCGCGTTTACCCCGTTCGCGACCTGTCCGCTGCCGCCGCCGGAGAACCGGCTGGACCTGGCGGTGGAAGCCGGCGAGAAGACCTACGCCGCCGCACACTGAACCGACGCATACTGAACCGAGAGCCCCCGACGATGCCGATCCCGCGCCTGCTGCGCTGCCTGCTGTTGTGTCTGACCCTGTTCGCCGCCGCGCCGGTGCCGGCGCGCACACCGCCCGCGCCTGCGCCTGCGGCGCCCAGCGCGACGCCGGCGCCGCCGACGCCGCTGTTGTGGAAAGTCAGCGGGCCGCGCGGCGCGCTGTACCTGCTCGGTTCGTTCCATCTGCTCAAACAGGACGACTATCCGCTGGCGCACGAGGTGGATGCCGCTTACGCCGCGTCGCCGCGGCTGCTGTTCGAGCTGTCGCCGCAGGACGTGGAGTCGCCGCAGCTGGGCGCGCAGATGCTGCAGGCGGCGCAGCGCCAGGACGGCAAGCGCCTGCAGGACGATCTGGACGCGGCCACCTGGCAGCGCCTGCGCCGCTACGCCGCCGGCCACGGCCTGCCGCTGGAGCAGATGGGCGGATTCGAACCCTGGTTCGTCGGCCTGAGCATCAGCATCGCCGAGATGAAGGCGCAGGGGCTGCAGGCCGATGCCGGCCTGGACCGGCATTTCATGGACATGGCGGTGCAGGCCGGCAAGACGGTCGAGGGCCTGGAAACCGCGCAGGCGCAGATCGCGATGCTCGACGGCATGGAGCCGGTGGAGCAGAAGCAGATGCTGATCGAGGCGCTGGACGATGCCGAACAGGGCGCGGCGCAGACCCAACGCCTGCACGATGCCTGGCGCCGCGGCGACGAGCGCATGCTGTGGCAGGACATGGGCGTGGAGATGAAGCGCGACTACCCGCGGCTGTACCAGCGCATCAATGTCGATCGGAATCAGGCATGGGTGCCGCGGCTGGAGCAGCGCCTGCGCGACGGCCAGGGCGACACGCTGGTGGTGGTCGGCGCCTTGCATCTGCTCGGCCCCGACGGCGTGGTCGAGGCGTTGCGCGCGCGCGGCTACAAGGTCGAGCGGATCTGCGCCGGTTGCCGGACGTCGCCAGCGCCGCGTTCGCGCTGAACTGGGGTAGCGGCAATTTTGCAGGAGCGGCTTCAGCCGCGACAGGCACTACTGGTAAAGCCTGTCGCGGCTGAAGCCGCTCCTGCAATGGGCGTGAGCGGCGGAGCGCTCTGCGGCGCGGCTCAGCGCGCGCGCGACTTCGGTGCGGCGCCGGCGGCCGGCGGCTCGCTCGGCTTGGTTCCGCCCGCGGCGGGGCGGCCGAAACCGGTGCCCAGGTTGCGCTGGAACTCCTGCCACAGCTCCATGTTGCGCTCGGTCAGCTGGTTCATCATGGTCCAAGGCGTCTGCCCGAGCAGATTGCCCATCTGCTGGCGGAACTGCTGCTGCTGATCCAGGAACACCTGCATGCTGCGCTCCAGGTAGTTGCCCATGAAGCCCTGCAGCGAATCGCCGTAGAAACGGATGATCTGGCTGAGCAACTGGGTGGACAGCATCGGTTCGCCGTCCTGCTCCTGGTCGGCGATGATCTGCAGCAATACCGCGCGACTGAGGTCTTCGCCGGTCTTGGCGTCGCGGACCTCGAATTCTTCGCCGTCGATGATCAGCTGGCGGACGTCTTCGATCGTGATGTAACTGGAAATCTCGGTGTCGTAGAGGCGGCGATTGGGGTATTTCTTGATGATGCGGATCTCAGCCATGAAGCGTTCGCTCTTGACGGTAGGCGCGCAGCATGGCGCAGCGCAGCAGGGCTTGCAACCGCCAAAAGCCCCTGAACTCGGGGCCGACCGCAAAAAAAATGCTGCGCAGCACGCGCGCAGCACGGGGGCGAAGCGCGCAATGCCAGCTGCAGCATTTTCGGTAGCGTTACCTCGACTGCGCCGCCCGCGCGCCTGAGCGGTTCAGTCGCCTGTCGCTACCAGCCCATGTGGTGGCCGCCGTTGATGTCCAGGTTCGAGCCGGTGATCCAGGCCGCCTCCTCGGCGACCAGGAACGCGACCGCGTAGGCGATCTCTTCCGGCCTGCCCAGGCGCCCGGTGGGGATGTCGGCGATGATCTTGGCGCGCACCTCTTCCGGCACCGACATCACCATGTCGGTGGCCACGTAGCCCGGCGACACCGTGTTGACGGTGATGCCGTAGCCGGCGTTCTCGCGCGCCAGGGAAATGGTGAAGCCGTGCATGCCGGCCTTGGCCGCGGCGTAGTTGGCCTGGCCGTACTGGCCCTTCAGTCCGTTGATCGAACTGATCTGGATGACCCGGCCCCAGCGCTGCTTGCGCATGCCTTCGATCACCGGGCGGGTGACGTTGAACACCGAGTTGAGGTTGGTGTTGATGACCTCGTGCCACTGCTCGGCGGTCATCTTGTGGAAGGTGGTGTCGCGGGTGATGCCGGCGTTGTTGATCAGCACCTCGATCGGGCCGAGCTGCCGCTCCACTTCCTGCACCAGCGCCTGTGCGTGGTCGGGCGAGGCGACGTCGCCGGCGACGATGGCGATCTCGTGGCCGCGTTCGCGCATGCGCTGCTGCCAGGCGTGCGCCTTGGCCGCGTCGCGGTAGTTGCTGGCCACGCGGTGGCCCTGTGCGGCCAACCGCTCGCAGATGGCGGTGCCGATGCCGCCGGTACCGCCGGTGACCAGCGCAACGCGTGATGTCATGGATTCGCTCCGGATGGGGGAAGAGGAGAGGGCCGCGCCGCAGCCGAAACCCCGATTCTAGTCAGCCTTGGCGTCGCTGGGGATACCGGCCGCGTCCGCCAGCGTCCGATCCTGCGCCGGCAGCCGCGCCGGCTCGAACGCGCGCAGCGCCGCGGCCAGCAATGCGGCCACCGAGCCGGCCGCGGCCAGCGCCGCCGGGGCCTGCCCCAGCAGGGTCCAGGCCAGGCGCAGCGCGGGCAGCGGATCGGCGTCGTCCAGCGGCAGCGCCGCATGCGACTTGGACAGCTTGCGGCCGTCGCTGTCGAGCAGCAGCGGCAGGTGCAGGTAGTTCGGCGTCGGCAGGCCCAGTGCGCGCTGCAGCAGGATCTGCCGCGGCGTCGAATCGAGCAGATCGGCGCCGCGGACCACGTCGCTGATGCCTTGCGCGGCATCGTCGACCACCACCGCCAACTGATAGGCCCAGCAGCCGTCGGCGCGCAGCAGCACGAAATCGCCGACCTCGGCATGGACGTCCTGTTCGACATCGCCGCGCACGCCGTCGCGAAACCCGACCGTGCTGCCCGCGGCCACGCGCAGGCGCAGCGCGGGATGCGGCCGCGCCTGCGCGGCCACGCAGCGGTGGTGCACGCCGCCTTGCGCAGCCAGTTCGCTGCGGCTGCAACTGCAGGCGAACGCCTGGCCGCTCTGCAGCAGGCGCTGCGCGGCGACCTGGTAGACGGCGCCGCGCTCGCTCTGGCGCAGGATCGGCCCATCGGCTTCCAGCCCGCAGGCGCGCAGGCTGGCGAGTTGGCGTTCGGCTGCGCCGGGTACGCTGCGCGGCCGGTCCACGTCCTCGATGCGCAGCAACCACTCGCCGCCGGCATGGCGCGCCAGCAGCCAGCTGCCGAACGCTGCGAGCAGCGAGCCCAGGTGCAGCGGGCCGGTGGGCGAGGGCGCGAAACGGCCGCGGTAGGGAGGGGGCGAGGGCATGGGCAAGCTGAATCGTCGGTCAGGTATGCGCTTGAATTCAAGCTGTACGCGCCGCAGATTCGAGCCAGTCCTTCCTTTTTCCTGGTGCGGAGTCCACGCCTACATGTTCAATCGAATCGCCCTGTTCCTCATCACCAATCTGGCGGTGCTGGTGCTGGCCGGCATTGTCATGTCCGTGTTCGGGATCAATCCCAACCAGATGGGCGGCCTGCTGGTGATGGCCGCGCTGTTCGGCTTCGGCGGCTCGCTGGTGTCGCTGCTGCTGTCCAAGTTCATGGCCAAGCGCGCCACCGGCGCGCAGGTGATCACCGAGCCGCGCAACCACACCGAGCGCTGGCTGCTGGAGACGGTGCGGCGGCAGGCGCAGGCTGCCGGCATCGGCATGCCCGAGGTCGCGGTCTACGACGGTCCGGAGATCAACGCCTTCGCCACCGGCGCCAATCGCAACAACGCGCTGGTCGCGGTGTCCACCGGCCTGCTGCGGAACATGACCGAAGACGAAGCGGAAGCCGTGCTCGCGCATGAGATCAGCCACGTCGCCAATGGCGACATGGTGACGATGGCGCTGCTGCAGGGCGTGCTGAACACCTTCGTGATCGTGCTGGCGCGGGTGGTCGGCGGGGTGGTGGACGGCTACCTGTCCGGCAACCGCGACGGCGGCCGCCGCGGCCTGGCCTACTACGCCATCGTGATGGTGCTGGAGATGGTGTTCGGCCTGTTCGCGACGATGATCGCGATGTGGTTCTCGCGCTACCGCGAGTTCCGCGCCGACGCCGGCGGCGCCAGCCTGGCCGGGCGCAACAAGATGATCGCGGCGCTGCAGCGGCTGGAACTCAACCACGGGCAGAGCACGCTGCCGTCGCAGGTACAGGCGTTCGGCATCGCCGGCGGCCTCGGCCAAGGCCTGCGCAAGCTGTTCATGAGCCACCCGCCGCTGTCCGAGCGCATCGCCACGCTGCGCGCTTCGCACAGTAATGCGACGGTAAGCTGAGGCGGGAGGCAGGTCGTTCCGCCACGGCGGACTCGAGCCGCCGGCTGCACCTACTGGTCGGCTCAGGCAACGCCAGGCAGATGACCCAGCCTGGCGTTTCTTTTTGCAGGATTGCGTAGCACGGCTTGCCGCTGCCGTTGCGAATCCCCAATCCCGAATCTCCAATCCCGGCCTTCAAGCAAAATCGAAGGTCATCCCCGGTCCCGCCAGACCCACGAATTCGCCCTGCACGTAGTCGACGCCGGCGCTGAACAGCAGGCTCATCGAGGTGGCGTCGGCGACGAACTCGGCGATGCTGCGGATCCCGGCCGACTGCGCGCGCTCGGTGATCTCGCGGATCTTTTCCTGGTGCTCGCGGGTCTGCGCCAGATCCTGGGTGAAGCCGCGATCCAGTTTCAGGAACGAAGGCTGGAAATGCGCCAGCAACTGGAACGAGTCCAGGCCCGAGCCGAACTGCTCCAGCCCGACCTTGCAACCCAGCCCGGTGGCGGCGGCCAGGAACTGCTGCGCATTGCGCAGGTGGGTGAACACCTTGGCTTCCGGGGCCTGCAGCCACAGGCGCTCGCCGGGCACGCCGTGCGCGGCCAGTTCGCGGCGGATCAACTCCACCATCTGCAGGTCGGCGAAGGCGTCCGGGCTGATCTTGACCAGCAAGCTGGTGGCATGGCCAGCACGCTGGCGCTCGCCGATCACCGCGATCGCTCGGGCCACCACCCAGCGGTCGATCTCGGCCATCAGTCCGTGTTCGGCGGCGATGCCGAGGAACGTGGTCGGGCCGATGATCTCGTCGTTGCGCTCCAGGCGCAGGTAGGCCTCGTACAGTTCGTGTGGCTCGCCCTGCAGGTTCAGCACCGGCTGGTAGTGCAGCAGGAAGCCGTCGCCGGCCAGGGCGTCGCGCAGTTGCTGCACCCAGCGCTGGATGCGCTCTTCCTCGACCCGGTCGGCCGCGCCGGGGTCGAAGATCTTGCAGGCGTTGCCGCCCAGTTCGATGGTGGCCTGCACGTTCTCGCTGGCGCGGGCCAGGACCTGGCCGACGGTGGCGATCTTCTCGCCGATCTGCACGCCGCCGATGCTGACGGTGACCGTGGCCGAGCGTTCGCCGACGCTGAACACGTGCGCGGAGTAGGCGTTGAGCAGGCGCTCGGCCTGCGCCGAGGTGCGGGCGTAGTCGCCCTGCAGCAGTAGCGCGAAATTGTGCTCGCCGAAGCGCGCCGCCTGCACGTCGCCGTCGATCGCCGCGGCCAGGTGCTGGGCCAGCGCCGCCACCAGCGCGTCGGCCGAGTCCAGGCCGATGTCGGCCAGCAGCCGCGTGTAGTGGTCGGGTTCGACCAGCAGGAAGCCGTAATGGCCGTCGCCGCGGCCGACCTGGGCCACCGCGTTCTCCAGCGCCAGCATGAAGGTCGGGCGGTTGAGCAGGCCGGTGACCTGGTCGCGCTGGCGCAGATCCTCGACCTCGCGCGCCAGTTCCGGATCGAATTCCTCGCGGCGGCGGAACACCACCTGCACGCAGGCCTCGCCCTCGTAGCTGGCGGTGGCGAACTCCATCGTCGCCGGGAAGCTCTCGCCCTCCATCGTGCGCGCGTCGACCTGGTACTGCGCCGGCGGCGGTTCGCCCTTGCCCAGCGCCTTCAGCAGTTGCTTGAATTCCTCCACGTGTTGCGGCGCGACCATGTCCAGCAGCGAGACGCCTTCCACGTCGTCGAACGAGTCGAAGCCGAACATTTCCAGGTAGGCGTCGTTGGCGCGGATGTGCATGCCTTCGTGGATGTAGGCGATCGGATCGCGCGAGGAGGCGATCAGCGCATCGCAGCGGCGCTCGGTTTCGCGCATCTGTGCCTCGATCCGGCGCAGGCCGCGGCGCGCGTGCAGATCGGCCCAGGTGTTGCGCAGCACCGCCAGCAGGTGCTCGGGACGCTGGCGCAGGGCGATCGCGCGCGCGCCGCCGGCCACCGCCTCTACCCATTCGTTCTCGTCGATGCTGTCGGCGAGCAGGATCACCGGGATGTCCTTGCCGCTGGCGCCCACGCGCTGCAGCACCTGCGGCAGCGGGATGGCCTGCGAACGCGCGCTCAACACCAGGTCGATCGGCTGCGCGGCGAGCATGGCGGCCAGTTCCTCTGCGTGCTGCGGCCGCGATGGTCGCACCGCGATGCCGCTGTTGCGCAGGCTGCTGACGATCGCTTCGGCGTCTTCACCGCTGTCGTCGACGATCATCAGGCGCAGGGTGGTGTCTTTGCCTGTTTGCATGAAGCCTCCCGGAGACGGGGTTTAATACACGATGCCTGCAGCGGCGTCCATTTATGGCGGGGATTGGGGAGTCGGGATTGGAGATTCGTAACAGCGGTTCCTAGTGCCTGAACGTTCGTGGGTTGCCCAAAGCTGGGCGTAAACATCGAAGCGCGCTGTTGCGAATCCCGAATGCCCAATCCCCAATCCCGGCCCTCAAGCTACGCCGCCAGCGGCATGGCCCGAGGCCCAGGCCCATTGGAAGTTGTAGCCGCCCAGCCAGCCGGTCACGTCCAGCACCTCGCCGACGAAGTACAGGCCGGGCACCTGGCGCGATTCCATGGTCGCCGACGACACCTGATCGGTGTCCACGCCGCCCAGGGTGACCTCGGCGGTGCGGTAGCCCTCGGTGCCGCTGGCTACCAGCGGCCAGGCGCCGAGCAGGGCGGCGGCGGCGCGCAGCTGCGGTTCGTCGAGCTGGCGGACCGGCTTGTCCGGCAGCCAGACCTCGCACAAGCGCTGCGCGAAGCGGCGTGGCAAGGTCTCGCCCAACACCGTGCGCAGCTCGGCGGCGCCGCGCAGGCGCTTCTGCTCGCGCAGCCACGCGGCCGCGTCCTGCCCGGGCAGCAGGTCAAGGCGCAGGTCGTCGCCCGGCTGCCAGTACGAGGAGATCTGCAGGATCGCCGGGCCGCTGATGCCGCGATGGGTGATCAGCATGAAGTTGCGGAAGCTGGCGCCGTTGCAACTGGCTTCCACCGGCAGCGCCAGCCCCGACAGGTCCTGCAGGCGTTCCTGGTGCTTGCCGCTGAGGGTCAGCGGCACCAGTCCAGCGCGGGTCGGCAGTACGGCGTGGCCGAACTGGCGGGCCAGTTCGTAGCCGAAGCCGGTGGCACCCAGGCTGGGAATGGACAGCCCGCCGCTGGCCACCACCAGCGAGGCGGCGTGCACCGGGCCGTCGTCGCTGTCGATGCGGAACCCCTCGCTGCCTCGTTCCACGCCGCGCACCGCGCACTGGGTGCGGATGGTCACCCCGGCCGCGTCGCATTCGTCCACCAGCATGCGCACGATCTGTTTGGAGGAGATGTCGCAGAACAGCTGGCCCAGTTCCTTCTCGTGATAGGCGATGGCGTGGCGCTCGACCATCTCGATGAAATCGGCCGGGCGGTAGCGCGCCAGCGCCGACTTGCAGAAGTGCGGGTTGGCGGACAGGAAATTGCCCGGGCCGGTGCCGGTGTTGGTGAAGTTGCAGCGCCCGCCGCCGGACATCAGGATCTTCTTGCCGACCTTGTTGGCGTGCTCGATCACCCGCACGCTGCGCCCGCGGCGGCCGGCGGTCAGCGCGCACATCAGCCCGGCGGCGCCGGCGCCGATGACCGCGACGTCGACCCGGATGGGCTCGGCGCGCGCGCTCATGCCGCGGCTTTGCGTACCGTCGGGGTGAAGGTGACGCTGCCCTCGTCGCCGAGCAACTGCACTTCGCCGTCCTGGATCACCACGTCGAAACGCATGCTGCGCTGGATCAGCTCGGCCGCCGAGGCGACTGCGTCGCCGGGCAGGTCGATCACCTGCAGCGGCTTGAGCTTGAGCAGGCCGGAGGCGTTCTTCTCCCACCAGATGTCGGCGACGCGGCCGCCGTAGTTGGCCACCACCACGTCGCGGGCGCGGCCGCAGGCCTTGCGGATGCGCGATTCGTCGGGCTGGCCGACCTCGATCCACTGCTCGATCGCGCCGGTGTAGTCCATCCGCCACAGGTCTGGCTCGTCGTCGCTGCTCAGGCCCTTGCCGAACAGCAGGCGTTCCTCGGCGAACAGGGCGAAGGTCAGCAGCCGCGCCATCAGCCGCTGGTCGGTCTCGGACGGGTGCTGGGCCAGGGTCAGCGAATGCGCCGCGTAGTAGCCGCGGTCCATGTCGGAAATCTGCAGTTCGGCCTTGCGGAGGGTGGCGGTGAGGGCCATGCGGCTACCGGGATCAAAGGGCGGCCATGATAATGCGTGGCGATGTCCGATCTCCGCCCACCGTCCGCATTGGTTCCGGCCCCGAGCCGCTGGCAGCTGCCGCCAGGGCCGTGGCCGACGCTGCTGGACGGCCTGTGCGCGCGCTTCCCGCAGGTGTCGCGGGCACAGTGGCAGGACCGCTGTGCCCGTGGGCGGGTGCAGGACCTGCACGGACAGCCGTTGCCGGCGTCGCTGCCGTACCGGGTCGGGATGGACGTGCGCTATTTCCGCGAGGTCGCCGACGAGGCGCCGATCGCCGGGGTGGAGCGCATCGTCCACGCCGATGCGCATCTGGTGGTGGCCGACAAGCCGCACGGGCTGCCGGTGACTCCGTCCGGGCGCTACGTGCGCGAGACCTTGCTGGCGCGGTTGGTAGCGCGGCTGGGCAATCCGGCGCTGGTGCCGCTGCACCGGCTGGACCGCGCCACCGCCGGGCTGGTGCTGTTCTCGGCCGATCCGCGCAGCCGCGCCGCCTACCAGGCGCTGTTCCGCGAGCGGCGCATCGCCAAGGCCTACCAGGCGCTGGCCCCGGCCTTGCCGGGACAGGCGTTTCCGCTGCTGCGCGCAAGCCGGCTGGTGCGCGGCGAGCCGTTCTTCCGCATGGCCGAGGCCGAGGGCGAGGCCAACAGCCTGACCCGGATCGATGTGCTGGATGCGCCCGACGGACCGCTGTGGCGCTACGCGCTGGCGCCGGTGACCGGCCGCAAACACCAGTTGCGCGTGCACATGGCGGCGCTGGGCGCGCCGATCCTGGGCGATGCGCTGTATCCGAAGTTGCGCGGGGAGGAGGAGGGCGCCACCACCGATGTGCTGCAGCTGTTGGCATGCGGGCTGGCGTTCGACGATCCGCTCAGCGGGCAGGCGCGCAGTTTCGCCAGTGCGCAGACCTTGGCTTGGCCGCCGGCCTAGACGACGCGGCCTAACTCCGCGAGACGCTTCGCGCCGCACCCTCACCCCAACCCCTCTCCCGACGGGAGAGGGGCTAAGCGGCTGTTCCCTTCTCCCCTCGGGAGAAGGTGCCCCGCAGGGGCGGATGAGGGTACGGGCGCAGCCTCGCGCATCCCAAACTCCGCGAGACGCTTCGCGCGGGACCCTCACCCCCAACCCCTCTCCCGACGGGAGACGGGGCTTTAGAGGGGGCTTTCAGTGTCATAGTGGGCGACGATTTCGTTCGCCGGCACACTATCCAGCGGAATGCCCGGCAAGGGCAGGGCGGCTGCGCAATTTGCGTAGAACGGCAGGTGTATCGACCGCATTGCCGCGATCTTTAGGCCTGGGTTCAGCTTCTTTGTGTGGGATCTCGGTTTGTCTACACAAACTTGTCGCTTTTTGCGGACGACCCGCGTATGGTTGGTCCACTGTGTTTGCTAGGGTCACCGTGAATCGTGGCCTGGTGCAGTTGATCTCGCGATCCGCTTCATCGTTCCGCTTTACCAACGCCTGCAACTCAGTCTCGGCCCCGATACCCGGTGGCTGCGATTTTCTTCAATTCAATGTTTCAGGAGTTAGTAAATGTCTGATCGTCAGAGCGGTACCGTGAAGTGGTTCAACGATGCCAAGGGCTTCGGCTTCATCACCCCGGAAAGCGGCCCGGACCTGTTCGTGCATTTCCGCGCCATCCAGGGCACCGGCTTCAAGTCGCTGCAGGAAGGCCAGAAGGTGACTTTCGTCGCCGTGCAGGGCCAGAAGGGCATGCAGGCTGACCAGGTGCAGGCCGTCTAATTTAGACGCCAGCTACCGCAAGGTTGCCAAAACGCCGGGAGCGCAAGCTTCCGGCGTTTTTATTTGTGCGCGTAACGGCTGAGTTGGCCTGCCCAGCCTGGAGCCGCGCTGGCGCCAAGCGTAGCTCCAGCGTCGTCGGTACCGGGGACGCTGCGCGGCGACCATGGGGCTTCTGGAACCTCGATTCCGAAATTGCATGCAAGCGTATCAATGGCTTGCGAGCGTGCTGGTCGAATTTTTCGGGGTGACTGCAGGTTCCCTGTAGTCACGATCCCCACGCAGGCCCGGCTACCATGGCCGCCCCCCGCGCCTTCGGAACCGTTGCCATGATCACCGTCCACCACCTCAACCAGTCCCGTTCCCAGCGCGTGCTGTGGCTGCTGGAGGAACTGGCACTGCCGTACCAGGTGGTCAAGTACCAGCGCGACAAGCAGACCATGCTGGCGCCGCCGGAGCTGCGCGCGATCCATCCGCTGGGCAAATCGCCGGTGCTGGTCGACGACGGCCATGTGCTGGCCGAATCCGGCGCGATCCTGGATTACCTGGTGGAGCGCTACGACACCGAGCGCGCGCTGTCGCCGTCGCCGCAGCCGCTGGAGGCGCCCGAGCGCCTGCGCTACCGCTACTGGATGCATTACGCCGAGGGCTCGGCCATGCCGCCGTTGCTGATGAGCCTGGTGTTCGGGCGCATCCGTTCGGCGAAGATGCCGTTCTTCGCGCGGCCGATCGCGCGCGCCATCGTCGACAAGGCGATGCACGGCTTCGTCGGCCCGCAGCTGAAGCTGCATCTGGACTGGATGGAGCGCGAACTGGCGGCCACCGGTTGGTTCGCCGGCGACCGCTTCACCGCCGCCGACGTGCAGATGAGCTTCCCGGTCCAGGCCGCGGCCGCGCGCGCCGGCCTGCAGGCCTATCCGAACCTGGCCGGCTTCGTGCAGCGCATCGAGCAGCGTCCGGCCTACCAGCGCGCGCTGCAGCAGGGCGGGCCGTTCGAACTGCTCGGCAGCGGCAAGGCCGGCTAGGGCGCGTCCTTCATTCCAGGGCGGATCGCGGCGCGCGGCGAGGGGGCTCGTCGATACGTTGCGCCAGGTCGGTTCACGGTTGCGGCGTGCGCGGCTGGCACTGGCGCACGAAGGCGATGCTGTCGGCCATGACCGGCAGCGCCGGATCGTCCTTGCGCAGCGCCAGCGCCAGACGCAGGTGGCCGACGCCTGGATAGATCTTCAGCTCGGCGGGCACGCCGGCGTGCTGCAAGGCCGCCTGCAGCGACTTGCTGTCGCGCGGTTCGACCACACGGTCGTCGGCGCCGTGCAGCAGCAGCGCCGGCGGTTCGTCGCCATCGACGAAGGCCACCGGCTGCGAGCGCCGCTGCTGCGCCGGGTCGCGGCCGAACATGCCGATCAGGTCGGTATCGGTCAGCGGCAGGAAGTCGTAGGGGCCGGCCAGGCCGACCAGGCCGCACAGCTGCCGCGGCGACAGGCCCTGCGCCTGCAGCCAGCGGCCATCGGTGGCCAGCAGCGCGGCCATGTGCGCACCGGCGGAGTGGCCCATCAACACCAGCCGGCGCGGGTCGCCGCCGTGCTCGGCGGCATGGCGCTGGCTCCACGCGACCGCGCTGGCGGCGTCGTGCATGAAGCCGTCCAGGGTCACCTGCGGATACTTGCGGTAATCCGGCACGATCGCGACCACGCCATGCCGCGCCAGCGCCTCGCCGGCCCAGCGGTACTGCTGGCGGTTGCCGGTCTTCCAGGTGCCGCCGTGAAAGAACACCACCACCGGCGCGTTCTGCGCCGCGACCGGGCGATAGACGTCCAGCTTCAGGTCATGCGCCGCATCGAACACGATCCCGCGCTGCTCGCTCAGCCCGTTGCGCGCAGAGCCGGCGTTGAGGCCGCCGAAGAACACGCTGCTGCAGGCGGAGACCAGCAGCGAGGACAGCGCGACCAGCAGGTGGCGCGGCCAGCGCGGCGGCAACGGCGAACGTTCGGACATGGACGGTACCTGCAGGAAAGGAGCGGGAGCATGCCGCATGCATGTGTCGGCAGCGAGTGCATGGCGTCGGCGGCGCTACCGGCAAGTACGTGCGAGATGTCGCTGTGGATGCGCTGGCTTGGTTGATTTCGCCGTTTTCTTCTCTCGCGGGGACCATGTCTCCCTGCGGATGAGGGTAGGGCGAAGCCTCATGCACCCAACTCCGCGAGACGCTTTGCGCCGTACCCTCACCCCAACCCCTCTCCCGGTGGGAGAGGGGCTAGCGCTGTTCCCTTCTCCCTGCGGGAGAAGGTGCCCCGCAGGGGCGGATGAGGGTACGGGCGCAGCCTCGTGCACCCAATTCCGCGAGACGCTTCGCGCCGTACCCTCACCCCAACTCTTCTCCCAATGGGAGAGGGCTGTAAGCTGGTGCATATGCCTGCATTGCGCTTCGACAATCGTTTTACCGCCGAGCTGCCTGGCGATCCCGAGCGTGGACCGCGCCTGCGCGAGGTGGTGGGCGCGTTGTGGTCGGAGGTCGCGCCGACCCCGGTGGCCGCGCCGCAGTTGCTTGCCCATTCGCGCGAGGTGGCAGCCATGCTCGGTTTGTCGGAGCAGGAGGTGCTGGCGCCGCAGTTCGCCGAGGTCTTCGCCGGTAATGCGCTTTACCCGGGCATGCGGCCGTACGCGATGAACTACGGCGGCCACCAGTTCGGGCATTGGGCCGGTCAGCTCGGCGATGGCCGCGCGATCGCGCTGGGCGAGGCGCTGGGCGCAGACGGGCAGCGCTGGGAGCTGCAGCTCAAGGGCGCTGGGCGCACGCCGTACTCGCGCGGCGCCGATGGTCGCGCGGTGCTGCGCTCGTCGATCCGCGAATTCCTGTGCAGCGAGGCCATGCACCATCTCGGCGTGCCGACCACGCGCGCGCTGAGCCTGGTCGCGACCGGCGAGCGCGTGGTGCGCGACATGTTCTACGACGGCCATCCGCGCGCCGAGCCGGGCGCAGTGGTGTGCCGGGTGGCGCCGTCGTTCGTGCGCTTCGGCAGTTTCGAACTGCCGGCCGCGCGCGGCGAGACGGCCTTGCTGCGGCAACTGGCCGACTTCGTGATCGAGCGCGATTTCCCCGAGCTGCACGCAAATGGCGCCACGCGCCATGCCGACTGGTTCGGCGAGGTCTGCGCGCGCACCGCGACGATGGTCGCGCACTGGATGCGGGTCGGCTTCGTGCATGGGGTGATGAACACCGACAACATGTCGATCCTGGGCTTGACCATCGACTACGGCCCGTACGGCTGGATCGACGACTACGATCCGGACTGGACGCCGAACACCACCGATGCCGAGGGCCGCCGCTACCGTTTCGGCACCCAGCCGCAGATCGCGTACTGGAACCTGACGCGGCTGGCGCAGGCGCTGGCGCCGCTGTTCGACGACGTCGCGCCGCTGCATGCCGGGCTGGCGCGTTTCCGCGAGACATACGCGCAGGCCGAACGCGACAACGCCGCCGCCAAGCTCGGCCTGGTCGCATGCAGCGAGACCGACCTGGCGCTGATGCAGGACCTGCTGCAACTGCTGCAGCAGGGCGAGGTGGACATGACCCTGTGGTTCCGCGGGCTGAGCGCGGCGCAGCTGCCGACGCTGGCGGACCTGGCCGTTGCGTTCTACGACCCGGCCAAGCTGGCCGCGCAGGCGCCGGCATTCGAGGCCTGGCTGGCGCGCTATGCGCAGCGGCTGCGCGACGATCCGTTGCCGGCGGCCGCGCGCGTGGCGAAGATGCGCGCGGCCAACCCGCGCTATGTGCTGCGCAATTACCTGGCGCAGCAGGCGATCGACCGTGCCGAGCAGGGCGATGCCGAGGGCATCGTCGAATTGCTGGAGGTGATGCGCCGGCCCTACGACGAGCAGCCGGGACGCGAGGCGTTCGCGGCGCGGCGCCCGGACTGGGCGCGCGACCGCGCCGGTTGTTCGATGCTGTCGTGCAGTTCCTGACGCGCGAAACACTGTAGGAGGGGCTTCAGCCCCGACGGTTTGCCTGAAAGGAATCGGTGTTGAAGCCCATACCTTCAACTTTTTTGTCCAATGCCTTGATGACCGGCCCAGTCGCAACATGGGAGCTGGCGATGGAGTCGCTGACATAGCCGGCGGGGGCTCGTCCGGTCTTGGGCCCTCGCTTGTTGGTGGTCAGTTGTGCTGAAGACCCTCTTGCAGAAAGCTCGGCATCGCCGCGATTTCCCGGTCGCGTCGTCAGGCCTGGGCCGGCTTCAGCGCGGCGACGGCGCGCGATAGCGCCAGGCGGCGAGGAAACTGGTCACCACTTCCGCCGCCAGCGCCTGCTGGCTGTCGCGATCCGGGGCCTGCCCGTTGAGCATCGCGCCGGGATAGGCGTAGCCGATCGCCGCGCCGATGAAGGCGCTGGCGGCCAACATGGGCGAGGCCACGTGCACGTCGCCGCGCGCATCCAGCATCTGCAGCAGGTCGCTCAGGCGCTGGCGCAGGCGCCCGGTGCGGCGCTGGTGCATCGACTGCAGCAGGTCCGGCATCTGCGCGCTGGCCTGCACCAGCAGCCGGTGCAGGCGCAGCGAGGACGGCGCGTACAGGTGCGCCTGCACGGTCAGCGCGATCTGCTGCAGCG
>Ga0308160_10002760_pt1 | contig 20594 bp, 17 predicted proteins | sample PhyFR1_FD_201036 | JGI IMG/M metagenome (GOLD analysis project Ga0308160, IMG submission 201036) | Phyllosphere microbial communities from UC Gill Tract Community Farm, Albany, California, United States - DLSLF.R1 | ecosystem: Host-associated > Plants > Phyllosphere > Unclassified | place: USA...
CCAGGAACGCAAGGTCGACGACCGCCGCAGCCAGCGCGAGATGGACGACCTCGGCGCGCGCCGGGTGCGCCTGGCGGTGGCCGCGGCCGACAGCGACAACGACAACGGAGACAGCCGATGAGCAACCCACTTTCCGCGCTGGGCGGCAACGCCCGCGCCAGCGCCTCCGGCGGCAACGCCGACACGCAGGGCCGGGACCGCAGCGGCGGCCAGGACTTCGACAAGCTGCTCGGCAACGACAGCGCGCGCGCCGCGCCCAAGCCGGCGCCGCGGCCGAGCGCCAACAAGGCGCAGCAGGCCGCGGCCGACAAGGACGCGGCGGCGAAGCGCCCGCAGGGCGAGGACGACACAGCCAGCGAGCCGGCGCGCAGCGAACAGGCCGGTGCACAGGCCGCACGCGACAACCAGAAGAGCGGCGACGAAGCCAAGGCCCCGACCAAAGCGCCGGCCAAGGGCAGCAAGACCGACGCCAAGAAAGGCGAGGACGCCGAGGAAGACGCAGGCTGGCCGCCGGCCGGCCTGGCCGGCATCGGCATGAGCCTGTTGCCGACCCTCGCTGCAGCAGCGCTGCCGGCAGCGAGCGCCGGTCCGCTGGGTGCGGCCGGCTTGGCGATCGGCGTCGCCGGTGCCGCGGCGCAGGGCGTGGCCGCGTTGCTCGGCGGCGACACCCTGGCGGCAGCCGCGGGCGCGGACACCGCAGCCGCCGGTGCGGCCGCGACCGCCGCCACGCCGGCTACCGCCACGGCCAGCGCTGGCGCCAGCGCCGCCGGCGGTTTCGGCGGCATGCTGGCGCAGGTCGCCGGGGCCGCGGCGCAGGCCGCCAGCGGCGGCGATGCCAGCGCACCGGTCGCCGCACTGGCGGCGCTGGCCACCGCCAGCGACAAGAGCGCCGACAGCGGCAGCGATATCGCCAGCACCGGCACCGATCCGATCAACCTGCTGGCCACGGCCGGGATCCACGCGCCGGCGCGCAGCGCCGACAGCGCCGCGCCGTTCACCGGCTCGCCGACCCCGACCCCGAACCTGCACGGCGACAACTTCGACGACGAACTGGGCGCGCGCATGAGCTGGCTGGCGGACCAGAAGATCGGCCACGCGCACATCAAGCTCAGCCCGGCCGATCTGGGTCCGGTCGAGGTGCGCCTGCATCTGAACGGCGATCAGGTCAACGCCAGCTTCAGCAGCGCCCAGCCGGAAGTGCGCCAGGCGCTGGAGAACAGCCTGCCGCGGCTGCGCGACATGCTCGGCCAGCACGGCTTCCAGCTCGGCCAGGCCGACGTCGGCCAGCAGCAACAGCAGGCCTCGCAGAACGCGCGGCAAGGCGGCGGGTCGAACGGCGGCAATGCCGGCGGCGGCGCTGGCGACGAGTTGCTGGGCAGCGTCGGGATTCCGTCGGTGGTGCTGCGCCAGCGCGGCCTGCTCGACGCCTACGCGTAACCCAGCGGCGCCGCCGCGTCTGCGGCGGCGCCGGCCACTCCTTGTGGGAGGAGCTCCAGCCCCGACGGGCGGCACCGAAAACGCCCGTTGGGCCTGAAAATCCGGCCCGCAGAAGGCCGCATGGCGGGCCGCTACGGCCTCCGTCAAATATCCGGCGAGTCCAACCCGCCGTTTCGGCACACCGATTGCATCCTTAGGGGCAGAGACCCCCTTCAGGAGCCAATCCGTGGCAGCAGCAGCCGACAAATCGAAGAAATCCGCCGACGCCAAAGAGGCCCCCGAGGGCGGCAAGTCGAAGAAGAAGCTGCTGATCATCGTCATCGCCGCGGTGCTGGTGCTGGGCGGCGGCGGCGCCGGCGCCTGGTTCTTCCTGAAGAAGCCCGATGCCGCGCACGGCAAGGCCGCGGCCAAGACCGCCGAGCTGCCCAAGCCGGCCCAGTATTTCGCGATGGACCCGGCGTTCGTGGTCAATCTCAACGGCAGCCCCGACGAGGGCCCGCACTACCTGCAGATGGAAGTGCAGCTGATGACCCGCGACCCGGAAGAGCTGAAGCTGATCACCGAGAACGCGCCGGCGATCCGCGCGCACCTGCTGATGCTGTTCTCGCAGGTGCAGGCGCAGGACATCGCCGACATCGCCGGGCGCAAGAAGCTGCAGGCCGCGGCGTTGGCCGACGCGCAGAAGCTGATGACCGCCGAGACCGGCAAGAAGTGCGTGGAAGACCTGCTGTTCACCAGTTTCGTGACCCAGTAAGGCGCCGCCGCGATGACCGACCTGCTTTCCCAAGACGAGATCGATGCGCTATTGCATGGCGTCGATGCCGGTGCGGTGGACACCGGCCCGGCGCCGCCGGCCCCCGGCGAAGCGCGCCAGTACGATTTCTCCAGCCAGGACCGGATCATCCGCGGGCGCATGCCGACCCTGGAGATGGTCAACGAGCGCTTCGCGCGGCTGTGGCGGATCGGCCTGTTCAACCTGATCCGGCGCTCGGCCGACCTGTCGGTGCGCGGCATCGACCTGATCAAGTTCAACGACTACATGCACTCGCTGTACGTGCCGAGCAACCTGAACCTGATCAAGTTCAAGCCGCTGCGCGGCACCGGCCTGATCGTGTTCGAACCGACCCTGGTGTTCACCGTGGTCGACAACTTCTTCGGCGGCGACGGCCGCTACCCGACCCGCATCGAAGGCCGCGAATTCACCCCGACCGAGATGCGGGTGATCCAGCTGATGCTCAAGCAGACCTTCGCCGACCTGCACGAGGCCTGGGCACCGGTGATGGAAGTGGACTTCGAGTACCTCAATTCCGAGGTCAACCCGCACTTCGCCAACATCGTCACCCCGCGCGAGTACGTGGTGGTCAGCCGCTTCCACGTGGAGCTGGAAGGCGGCGGCGGCGAGATCCACATCACCCTGCCGTACTCGATGCTGGAGCCGATCCGCGAGCTGCTCGACGCCGGCATCCAGAGCGACCGCGTGGACCGCGACGAGAGCTGGAACATCATGCTGCGCGAGCAGCTCAACACCGCCGAGGTCACCGTCTCCAGCGTGCTGGCGCAGAAGCAGATGACCTTGCGCGAGCTGACCCGGCTGAAGATCGGCGACGTGCTGCCGATCGATCTGCCCAAACACGTGCCGCTATGCGTGGAGAACATCCCGGTGTTCACCGGCGAGTTCGGCATCTCGCGCGGCCAGAACGCCGTGAAGATCACTTCGACCCAACCCCCGGGCGCGCTGCGCCGCCGCCCCGCCCCCTCCCTCCAGGAAGACGCGTCATGAGCCAGAACGAAATCCCCGAGCCGGTCCCGGCCCAGTTCGACAGCCTGCAGCCGGACGCCGGCAGCGACGGCGGCGAACTGAACCTGGACATGATCCTGGACGTACCGGTGACCCTGTCGCTGGAAGTCGGGCGCAACCGCATTCCGATCCGCAACCTGCTGCAGCTCAACCAGGGCTCGGTGGTGGAACTGGAGCGCGGCGCCGGCGAACCGCTGGACGTGTACGTCAACGGCACCCTGATCGCCCATGGCGAGGTGGTGACGATCAACGACCGCTTCGGCGTGCGCCTGACCGACGTGGTCAGCCCCAGCGAGCGCATCCGGAGACTGCGGTGAGCCTATTGCTCGCGGCCGCCACCCAGGCGGCCAAGTCCGCCTCGGGCGTCGGCAGCGCCGCGCCCTCGCCGCCCAGCCTGATCGGCGCGGTGTTCGCGCTGCTGCTGGTGCTGGGGCTGATCCTGGGCATGGCCTGGGTGCTCAAGCGCCTGCCCGGCAGCGGCTTCCGCCCGGCCGAGGGCCTGCGCGTGGTGGCCAGCCTGGCGGTCGGCGCCAAGGAGCGCGTGGTGGTGCTCGAGGTCAACGGCGAGCAGTTGTTGCTCGGGGTGTCGCCGGGCGGCGGGGTACGCACCTTGCATCGCCTGCCCGAGCCGCTGCCGCAAGCGCCGGCGCCGTCGCTGCCGAACCTCAAGCAGCTCAAGAACCTCCCCGATTTCGCCCAGTTGCTGGCGCAGAAGCTGCGCAAGGACAAATGATCATGCTGCCTCGTTGGAACCGTTATGCGCGCGGCCTGCGCCTGCTGCTGATCCTGCTGACGCTGAGCCTGCTGCCGGCGCTGGGCTGGGCCCAGGCCGCACCGAGCGCGCCCGCCGCGCCGGCCGCGCAGAACGCTGCCCCGACCCTGCCCTCGCTGCCGGAAGTGAACGTCGGCAAGGTCGGCGCGCAGCCGGTGAGCCTGCCGCTGCAGACCCTGCTGCTGATGACCGCGATCACCCTGCTGCCGTCGATGCTGCTGGTGCTGACCGCGTTCACCCGCATCACCATCGTGCTCGGCCTGCTGCGCCAGGCGATGGGCACCGGGCAGACCCCGTCCAACCAGGTGTTGATGGGCCTGGCGCTGTTCCTGACCGCGCTGGTGATGATGCCGGTGTGGGAAAAGGCCTGGGGCCAGGGCATGAGCCCCTACCTCAACGGCCAGATCGACTTCCAGACCGCCTGGACCCTGACCACCCAGCCGCTGCGCGCGTTCATGCTGGCGCAGGTGCGCGAGGCCGATCTGATGACCTTCGCCGGCATGGCCGGCAACGGCACCTACAGCGGTCCCGACGCGATCCCGTTCCCGGTGCTGGTGGCCTCGTTCGTGACCTCGGAGCTGAAGACCGCGTTCGAGATCGGCTTCCTGATCTTCATACCGTTCGTGATCATCGATCTGGTGGTGGCCAGCGTGCTGATGTCGATGGGCATGATGATGATGTCGCCGATGCTGGTCTCGGCGCCGTTCAAGATCCTGCTGTTCGTGCTGGTCGACGGCTGGGTGCTGACCGTCGGCACCCTCGCCGCCAGCTTCAACGGAGTCTGAGCCGATGACTCCCGAATTGGCCCTGACCGAACTGCGCGGCGGCCTGATCACCGTGCTGTGGGTGGCCGGCCCGTTGCTGCTGTCGATGCTGGTGGTGGGTGTGGTGATCGGCGTGTTCCAGGCCGCCACCCAGCTCAACGAACCGACCATCGCCTTCATCGCCAAGGTCATCACCCTGACCGCGATGCTGTTCGCCACCGGCAGCATGCTGCTGGCGCACCTGGTCGAGTACACCACCATGCTGTTCCAGCGCATACCGCATCTGATCGGCTAGCGGGACAGGAGCCCGACGGCAATGGATTCGGCAACGCAAATGGTCATCGATGGTCAGCAGGCCTTCGCGATGGTCGGGGCGATCCTGTGGACCATGCTGCGCATCGGCGCGATGCTGATGGCGATGCCGCTGGTCGGCACCCGCGCGGTGCCGGCGCGGGTGCGGGTGATGCTGGCGGCGACGCTGGCGATGGCGCTGGCGCCGCTGCTGCCGCCGGTGCCGGACTGGAACGGCTTCGATGCCGCGGTGGTGCTGAGCGTGGCGCGCGAACTGGCGGTCGGCGCGAGCATGGGCTTCATGCTGCGGCTGATCTTCGAAGCCGGCGCGCTGGCCGGCGAACTGGTCTCGCAGAGCACCGGCCTGGGTTTCGCGCAGATGGCCGATCCGCTGCGCGGGGTCACCTCCGGGGTGATCGGGCAATGGTTCTACCTGGCCTTCGGCCTGCTGTTCTTCACCGCCAACGGCCACCTGGCCGTGGTGCAGCTGCTGGTGGACAGCTACAAGGCGCTGCCGATCGGCAACGCGCTGCCGGACGCGCAGGCGATGGCCTCGGTGGCGCCGAATTTCTTCATGAGCATGATGCGCGGCGCGGTGACCCTGGCGCTGCCGGTGATGGTGGCGATGCTGGCGGTGAACCTGGCGTTCGGCGCGCTGGCCAAGGCCGCGCCGGCGCTGAATCCGATCCAGCTCGGCCTGCCGGTGGCGGTGGTGATCGGCCTGGCGCTGCTGGCGGTGCTGGTCGGCGAGATGGGGCCGCCGGTGCAGCGCCTGTTCGATGCCGCCTTCGACGCCGCGCGACAGGTCACCGCCTAGAATCGGCTGGCGCCAGCGCGCCGGGCCTTGAGCCATTCAAGCCTCGGGCGACGGCGCCGATAGTCTCTTCACCGGTGTTGCACGTGCAGCACCCACCGCCGCGCCTTCCGGGGACGCCAGTCATCGCCGTGCCGAACAGCCACCCGCCGCTGTCGCCCTCCCCGTCGCGCGGTTTCGCATGGCGGCTCGCCGCCATGCTCGCGTTATGCGCCTGCGCCTGCGCCTGGGTCGGTACCGCCGCGGCGCAGGAATACAGTTTCCGCGACTACGCGCAAGCCGACGGCCTGCAGGGCCTGAGCATCAATTGCCTGTACGCCGATCGGCACGGCGTGATCTGGGCCTGCACCGAGCTGGGCCTGCACCGCTACGAGCGCGAACGCTTCGAACAGATCGGCAGCGATGCCGGCTTCGGCAGTCCGCTGGTCTATGCGATCGCCGAAGATCGCCGGCAACGCATGTGGGTCGGCGCGTCCAATGCGCTGTACGTCGGCGACGGACGCCGCTTCGCCGCCGTGCCCGGCGCCGATGGAAGACGCCTGCGGATCGACCAGGGGCAATCGCTGGCGGCGTTCGGCGACGACATCGTCGTGCTCAACGACAAGCAGCCGCTGCGGGTCTCCGCAGGCGCCGCTGGCGGCTGGCAGGTCGCAGCGCTGCGCGCGGCCGACGGCGCGCCGCTGGCCGATGTCTCCAGCGTCACCGCGATCGGCGAGGCGCTGTGGCTGGGCTGCGGCCGCCAGCTGTGCCGGCTGGATGCGCAAGGCCGCCTGCTGCGGCTCGGCCGCGCCGACGGCGTGCCCGAGGACATCTGGCTGGCGCTGCTGCACGACCGCGACGGCACGCTGTGGGCACGCGGCATCCACCACGTGCTGGCCTGGCCGGCCGGCGCGGCGGGTTTCGCCGAACGCCCGCCGCCGCCGGGCAGCAGCCTGTCGACCATGTCGGTGGGCATCAACCTGGTCGAGGACGCCGCGGGCCGGGTACTGACCCGCAGCGACACCGGGCTGCTGCGCTGGGAAGGCGGGCATTGGCGCGCGTTCGAGCGCGCGCAGGGGCAAGGCGCGCTGGCCGCCAACATTTCCCCGATGCTCAGCGATCGCCAGGGCCGCCTGTGGCTGGGCACCCGCGGCCGCGGCGTGCAGCGCTGGCTGGGCTATGGGCTGATCCAGCATTGGGAAGAACCGCAGGGACTGGCGACCGGGCCGACCTGGTCGATCCTGCGCAGCCGCGGCGACGGCCGCCTGTACGTCGGCAGCGAAATGGGCGCCAATGTGCTCGACCCCGACAGCGGCCGCATGCTGCCGCTGACCGACGGCGACGGGCAGGCGCTGCGGCAGACGGTGCAACTGGTCGATGCCGCCGACGGCACGCTGTGGCTGGGCCAGTCGTCCGGGCGGGTGTTGCGGCTGGACCGCGGCAGCGGCCGCATGCTCGAGCAGACCAAGGTGCTGTCGGCGATGAAATGCATGTTCTTCGACGATGCCGGCACCCTGTGGATCCTGACCACCCGCGGCCTGTTCCTGCTGCCGGCGGGCGAACGCAGCGCGCAGCCGGCGCGCGACCTGCCGCGCGACCAGTTCGTCGGCGGCGGCTACGATGCGCGCGGCCGCTTGTGGCTGGTCGGCAAGAACGGCCTGTACCTGCGCCAGGCGCAGGGCTGGCAGTCGATCCGCCTGCGCGGCCCCGCCCTGCCGGATGCGGAGCTGGACAAGTTCAGCATCGGCGCCAGCGACGACCTGTGGCTGTCGTTCGGCGATGTCGGGGTCTGGCGCGGGCGTTTCGAGCCGCGCAGCGCCAGCGTGTCGCTGCGCAAGGTCGACGACCCGCTGCTGGCGCGGATCGTGCCCTACGTGCTGCGCCAGGACCGGCAGCAACGGCTGTGGGTCGGCAGCAGCCAGGGCCTGGACCTGTGGTCGGGCGGGCGCTGGATCCGGGTCACCCAGGCCGACGGGCTGCTGTGGGACGACACCTCCGAATCGGCGTTCTTCGAGGACACCGACGGCTCGGTGTGGATCGGCAACAGCAAGGGCGTCAGCCAGATCCTGGACCCGGCGCGGCTGTTCGCCGCGCGGCCGCTGCAGTTGCAGTTGCTGCGCGCCACCCGCGCCGGCAAGCCGGTCGTCGCCGGCGCGCAGCTGCCGTGGTCGCAACAGCCGATCGAATTCGCCTTCTCCGCCCCCGGCGCGGTCGGCGGCGGCGACACCATCGGCTTCCGCTACCGCCTCGAGGGCCTGCAGGAGCAATGGGCCAGCACCCAGCAGGCGCATCTCAGCTACACCCTGCTCTCGCCCGGCCGCTACGCGCTGGAGGTGCAGGCGCTGGACGACCGCCAGCGCGCGCGCAGCAACGTGGTGCGCCTGGAGTTCACCATCCTGCCGCCCTGGTGGCGCAGCCCGCTGGCGTGGATGGTGTACCTGCTGGCCGCGGCATTGCTGCTGACCGTGGTCTGGCGCTGGCGGATGAAACAGTTGCTGGTGCGCGAGCGCACCCTGGCGCGGCTGGTCGCCGAGCGGACCCAGGAACTGGAGCACGACAAGCGCGAACTGGAGCAGGCGCGCGCGGCGCTGGCGCTGAAGTCGGTGCGCGACGACCTCACCGGCCTGCTCAACCGCGTCGGCATCCTCGACGCGCTGGCGGTGCAGATCCAGCACTGCCAGAACGAGGGCAGCCCGTTGGCGGTGGCGATGATCGATCTGGACCACTTCAAGCAGATCAACGACCAGCACGGCCATCTGATCGGCGATGCGGTGCTGGCGCGGGTCGGGCGGCGCATGAACGCAAACCTGCGCGGTGCCGACCTGATCGGCCGCTATGGCGGCGAGGAACTGCTGGCGGTGCTGCCGGGCCTGCTGCCGCCGGCGCAGAACCGGCTGCGCGCCCTGCACCAGGTGATCGGCGCCACCCCGTTCCTCACCGACGCCGGCCTGCTCGAGGTCACCGCCTCGATCGGCGTGGCCTGGTACCGCGAGGGCGAGTCGGTGCAACAGTTGCTCAGCCGCGCAGACGACGCGCTGTACCGGGCCAAGCATGGCGGGCGCAACCGGATCGAACTGCATCTGGACCCGGCCCTGGGCGCCAGCGCGACGCGCTGAGCGGCGCCGGCTCAAGCCCGGCCGCGGCGCGGCCGATAACAGACGGCGTGCTGCGCGCAGCGCCATGGCCGCCGGCCGCTGCGAACACGGCACGCGACGGTCGCTCTCCTTCTCCACTTCTTGCCCGGTGCCGCACGCGATGTCGGATTTCCTGTCAGCCCCTGTCGATGACTGCCGCGGCCCACACGGCGTCTAAGGGGCCCGGCATGCGCGCGCGCCGGCGCGGCCTGCGGTCGCTGCAGGCCCTGCTGCTGTGGCTGGCCCTGGAACTGCTGTCGGCCGGCGTCGCCCGCGCGCAGTCGATTCCGTTGCGCCGCTATGCCCACGACCAGGGCCTGCTCGGCCTGGCCGACACCTGCCTGCTGCAGACCGGCGACGGCAGCCTGTGGGTGTGTACCGAGAGCGGGCTGTACCGCTTCAATGGCCATCGTTTCGAACAGGTTCCGCTGCAGGGGCAGCGCGGCCATTCCATCAGCGCTGCGAGCGAGGACGCCGGGCAGCGGCTGTGGGTGGCCACCTTCGATGCGGTCTACGTCGACGACGGCACGCAACTGCGGCGGCTGGCGCCGGAGGAAACCGGGGCGCTGCACAGGAACAAGCTGCGCCTGGTCAGCACCACGCGCTGGGGAATGGTGCTGCTCAACGGCCCGCAGGCGCTGCGCGCGGTGGCCGGCGCCAGCGGGCGCTGGCGGCTGCAGCCGCTGTTCGACGCGGCGACGCTGGCGCGGCTGCCGCAGCTCGGCAAGCTCGGCGAAGCGCAGAGCGAAGCCGACACGCTATGGTTGGGCTGCGGCGAGGAGCTGTGCCGGCTCGCTGCCGACGGCTCGGTGACGGTTTACGGCCAGGCGCAGGGGTTGCCGCCCGATCGCTGGCGCAGCGTCGTGCGCGACCGCGACGGCGCGCTTTGGCTGCGCGGCATTCATCACCTCATGCAATTACCGGCCGCGGCCGATCGCTTCGTCGCGCACGAGCTGCCCGGCAGCGACCCACCCAAGGTCGTCGGGCAAGCGCAGATTCTGCTCGACCCGCAAGGGCGCGTGCTGATGCGCACCGGCCAGGGCCTGGCGCGCTGGGAATATGACCACTGGCGCCGCTTCGACCCCAGCAACGGCCTGCCCGACGCCGGCATCGTGGTACTGCTGTTCGACCGCGCCGGCGACCTGTGGATGACGGTGGACGGCGAAGGCGTGGTGCGTTGGAACGGCTACGGCTGGATCGAGAACTGGGACGTCACCCAGGGCATGAGCACCGCGCCGACCTGGAGCATCCTGCGCAACGGCGACGGCGCGCTGCTGCTCGGCAACGAAGCCGGCATCAACCGCCAACGCCGTCCCGACCAGCGCTTCCAGCCCTGGCTGGCGGATGCCGGGCTGCAGGTCATCAGCCTGCAGAGCGCGGCGGACGGATCGCTGTGGAGCCTGGGATCGATGGGCGAACTGCGCCACCACGACCGCAAGGGCCGCCTGCTGCGCAGCTATCCGCGCCTGGGCGCCACGATCAGACGGCTGTTTCTGGACGCCGCCGGCCGGATCTGGATCCTCTCCGCGGATGGCATGTACCTGCTGCAGCGGCCGCAGTCGGACGCTCTGCCGCAGCGGGTGAAAGAGCTGCCGGCCGGCGAGTATTCGGACATCCAGCAGCGCCGCGACGGCAGCCTGTGGCTGGCCGGCGCGGCCGGCGTGTTCCGGCTGCGCGGCAGCACCTGGACCCCGATCCGGTTGCAACTGGACGGCAAGCCGGCGCAGTTGTGGGTCAGCAAGCTGCTGATCCAGGAAGACGACCAGGTCTGGGCCGCGCTGTACAACCCGGGCGTGTGGCAGGGCCGGCTCGACGGCGACACCCTGCAGTTGCGGCCGAGCACGCAGTCCGAACAGCGCGAGCTGCAGATCTACCTGATCCGGCGCACCCGCAACGGCTGGATCTGGATCGGCCACAACCAGGGCGTGGACGTCTACGACGGCCGCCGCTGGTCGCGCCTGACCCAGTCGCAGGGACTGCTGTGGGACGACATTTCCGAATCGGCGTTCTTCGAGGACCACGACGGCTCGGTGTGGATCGGTACCAGCAAGGGCGTCAGCCACGTGCTGAACCCGCAGCGCCTGTTCCAGGCCAACGCACCGCGGGTGACGCTGAGCGAATTCAGCCGCGACGGCCATCCGATCTTGGCCGGCGCGCGCCTGCCTTGGAACCAGGAGCCGCTGCACATCGAGGCCGGTTCGCCGGATCTGTACGACGACCGCAACCGGGTCTCGCTGCGCTACCGCTTCGAAGGCGCGCATACGCAGTGGATCTACACGCCCAACTTCGAGATCGAACATCCGCCGCTGGCGCCGGGCGACTACACGTTCGAACTGCAGCTGCTCGACGCCTACCGGAACAGCGCCTCGGCGCCGGTGCGGGTAGCGTTCTCGGTGGCCCCGGTGTGGTGGCGCAGCCAGACCATGCTGGCGCTCTACGCGCTGCTCGGCGGCGGGCTGGCGATCGCCGCGCTGCACTGGCGCGAGCGCCGCATGCGCCAGCGCGAGCGCCACCTGGCGGAGTTGGTCGCACTGCGCACCCAGGAACTGGAGCACGACAAGCGCGAACTGGAGATCGCCCGCGCCGCGCTGGCGGTGAAGGCCTCGCACGACTCACTGACCGGCCTGCTCAACCGCGCCGGCATCCTCGATGCGCTGGCCGCGCAGATGCGCCAAAGCCAGGCCGAAGACTGGCCGCTGGCGGTGGCGATGATCGACCTGGACCACTTCAAGCGCATCAACGACACGCACGGCCACCTGATCGGCGACGCGGTCCTGACCAAGGTCGCGCAGCGCCTGAACGCCAATCTGCGCGAATCGGACCAGATCGGCCGCTACGGCGGCGAAGAACTGCTGGGCGTGCTGCCCGGACTGCCGATCCCGTCCCACGAGCGGTTGCAGGACCTGCGCGTGGCGGTCTCCGGGCATCCGCTGCGGGTCGGCACGCAGAGCCTGGCGGTCACCGCCTCGATCGGCGTGGCCTGGTACCGGCACGGCGAGAGCCTGCAGCAATTGCTGGCCCGCGCCGACGAGGCGCTGTACCGGGCCAAGCACCTGGGCCGCAACCGCGTGGAACTGCAGCAGGACTAGGCTGCGTCGACGCGGCGGGGAGAGGCCGCGGCCGCCGCGGACCAGTTGCGCAGCGAACGGTACGGTCCTTGCAAGAGGCTGGGTTGAATCCCCTGCCCGGCACGCCTCACCGTCATGTCCGAAAACGAAGAAGGCACCGAAAAAACCGAACAACCGACCGAAAAACGCCTGCGCGAGGCGCGCGAGCAGGGCAACATCCCGCATTCGCGCGAACTGGCGACCGCGGCGGTGTTCAGCGCCGGCATCTTCGCCCTGATGGGCATGTCCGGCTCGCTGGCGGCCGGCGCGACGAACTGGATGAAGGCTGCGCTGCGCCCGGATCCGAGCCTGCACGACAACCCGGACGCGCTGTTCGGCCACTTCGGCGAACTGCTGCTGGGGCTGCTGTGGGTGACCCTGCCGCTGGTCGGCATCTGCGTGGCGGCCGGCTTCGTCGCGCCGATCCTGATGGGCAGCCTGCGCTTCTCCGGCGCGGCGCTGATCCCCAAGTTCGAGCGGCTCAACCCGATGGCCGGGCTGACCCGGCTGTACGGCCCGGAAAGCCTGGCCGAACTGTTCAAGTCGATGCTGCGCATGGGCTTCGTCGGCGGCGCCGCCGCCCTGTGCATCTCCAACAACGTGGACGGCCTGCGCAGCCTGATGCGGCAGCCGCTGGAGACCGCCATCGGCGACGGCCTGGGCTTCACCCTGCACCTGCTGCTGTACACCGCCGGCGCGCTGGCGCTGCTGGCCGCCATCGACGCGCCGTACCAGAAGTGGAACTACACCCGCAAACTGATGATGACCCGCGACGAAGTGCGCCGGGAAATGAAGGAGAGCGAGGGCAGCCCGGAGGTCAAGGGCCGCATCCGGCAGATGCAGATGCAGCTGTCGCAGCGGCGGATGATGGAGGCGGTGCCCAGCGCCGACGTGGTGGTGGTCAACCCCACCCACTACGCGGTGGCGCTGAAATACGAGAGCGGCCGCATGCGCGCCCCGACCGTGGTCGCCAAGGGCGTGGACGAACTGGCCTTCCGCATCCGCGAAATCGGCGAGCAGCACCGCGTCGCAGTGGTGTCTGCGCCACCTTTGGCACGCGCCTTGTATCGGGAAGGGCAACTCGGCAAGGAAATTCCCGTGAGACTGTATTCGGCGGTGGCGCAGATCCTCTCCTACGTGTACCAGCTGCGCGCCTGGCGCAGCGGGCCGATGCCGCCGTTGCCGCCGCTGGAGGTCGATGAATTCGCCCCGGGGAGCAAGCCGTGAGCCAGCCCGCCGCGCAAATGAACACGCGCAAGATGATGGACATGATCAAGCACGGCCTCGGCGCGCCGGTGATCGTGATGGCGATGCTGGCGATGGTGGTGGTGCCGCTGGCCGCGCCGGTGCTGGACGCCCTGTTCACCTTCAACATCGCGATCTCGCTGATGGTGCTGCTGGCGGTGGTCTACGTGAAGCGGCCGCTGGAGTTCAGCATCTTCCCGATCGTGCTGCTGATGACCACGATGCTGCGCCTGGCGCTGAACGTGGCCTCCACCCGCGTGATCCTGATCAACGGCCAGGACGGCCACGGCGCCGCCGGCAAGGTGATCGAGGCGTTCGGCCAGTTCGTGATCGGCGGCAACTACGCGGTCGGCATCGTGGTGTTCGCGATCCTGACCATCATCAACTTCGTGGTCATCACCAAGGGCGCCGGGCGCGTGTCGGAAGTGACCGCGCGCTTCATCCTCGACGCCATGCCCGGCAAGCAGATGGCGATCGACGCCGACCTCAACGCCGGCCTGCTGACCCGCGAAGAGGCCAAGGCCCGGCGCGAGGAGGTCCGCGAGGAAGCCGACTTCTACGGCTCGATGGACGGCGCCAGCAAGTTCATCCGCGGCGACGCCATCGCCGGCATCCTGATCCTGTTCATCAACCTCATCGGCGGCATGGCGGTCGGCGTCCTGCAGCACGGCATGCCGGTGGGCCAGGCCGCGTCCACCTATACGCTGCTGTCGATCGGCGACGGCCTGGTGGCGCAGCTGCCGGCGCTGCTGGTGTCCTCGGCGGTGGCGATGCTGGTCACCCGTGCCTCGCGCTCGCAGGACATGGGCGCCTCGATGATGGGCCAGGTGTTCGGCCAGCACAAAGCGCTGGCGGTGGCCGCGGCGATCCTGGGACTGGTCGGCCTGGTCCCGGGCATGCCCAACGTCGCTTTCTTGACGCTGGCGCTGATCCTGGGCCTGCTGGCCTGGAAAATGTGGAAGCGCAGCCTGCTGCCGGAAGAAGCCAAGCCGGATCCGGCGCAGCAGGCGGCCAGCGCCGGCGCCCAGGCCAACGCCGAACTGGGCTGGGACGAACTGCGCCCGATCGATCCGCTGGGGCTGGAGGTCGGCTACCGGCTGATCCCGCTGGTGGACAAGGCCCAGGGCGGCGAACTGATGGCGCGGATCAAGGGCGTGCGCCGCAAGCTGACCCAGGACATCGGCTTCCTGATACCGCCGGTGCACATCCGCGACAACCTGGAGCTGCCGGCCAACGCCTACCGCCTGCTGGTGCACGGCGTGCCGGTGGCCACCGCCGACATCCATCCCGATCGCGAACTGGCGCTGGACCCGGGCGGCGCGCTGGGCAAGATAGACGGCATCGCCGGCAAGGACCCCGCGTTCGGCCTGGACGCGATCTGGATCCAGCCGCACCAACGCGCCCAGGCCGAGACCATGGGCTACACCGTGGTCGACCCGGCCACGGTGATCGCCACCCACCTGTCGCACCTGATCCGCGAGCACGCCCCGGAACTGCTCGGCCACGAAGAGGTGCAGCAACTGCTGGCCACCCTGGCCAAGAGCGCGCCGAAGCTGGTCGAGGACCTCACCCCGAAGGCGTTGCCGCTGTCGGTGGTGGTGCGCGTGCTGCAGAACCTGCTGATCGAGAAGATCCCGGTGCGGCAGCTGCGCAAGATCGTCGAGGCGCTGGTCGAACAGGCCCCGCAGAGTCAAGAACCCGGCGTGCTCACCGCCGCGGTGCGCAACGCGCTGGGCCGGTTCATCGTCCAGGAAATCTCGGGAATGTCCGCGGAACTGCCGGTATACACCCTGGCCCCGCAATTGGAACGTGTCTTGCAAGACTCTACCCAAGGCAACGGTGCCGCGCTGGAACCCGGCCTGGCCGAGCGACTGCACCAGAGCCTGGCCGAGTGCGTCAGCAAGCAGGAAGCGCGCAACGAACCGGCCGTGGTGCTGGTACCGGCGCAAGTCCGCGCCGCGCTGGCCAGGCTGGTCCGCCACAGCGTCCCCTCGCTGTCGGTGCTGTCCTACAGCGAGGTACCGGAAGACAAGCGGCTGAAGCTGGTCGGGACGATCAGCTGACAGGCAGGGATTGGTGATTTGGGATACGGGATTCGCAACAGCGGACCCCGCGAGCGGAGAGAGACAGCAGTGAAACGATCGAAGACAAGCAGAGCAAGGCGACCGGATACCAGCCGCATAAAGGCGGCGTCCGCGACCAATCCCCACTCCCCACTCCCGAATCCCGGTTTCCACCCATGAAGATCAAACGCTTCGTAGCCCCCGACATGCGCACCGCGTTCCGCATGGTCCGCGACGAGCACGGTCCGGATGCGGTGATCCTGTCCAACCGGCGCACCGACGAAGGCATCGAGATCGTCGCCGCCAGCAACTACGACGAAGCCCTGGTGCAGCAGGCCCTGGACGCAGCGCGTCCGGAAGAGCCGGCGCCGCGGCTGCAGGTGTCGGCCGCCAATCCGGCGCCGCGTGCGGCCAAGGCCGCCGCCAACCCGGCGATGGCGATGATGGCCGCGATCAGCGAGCGCCGCACCCCGGCCGCCGCCATGGCCAGCGTCGGCACCGCGAGCGTGGCGCAGGCCGCGCCGGCAAGGCCGCTGACCCAGCCCGCCGCGATCGCCGCATCGGCGATGCCGGCCGGCACCGCACCGGCGCCGAGCCGCCCCGCCGCCGCGCCGCGGGCCCCTGCCCCGGTTCCCGCCGACGCCCCCTTCGCCGAATTCCGCATTCCCGAGGACGTGTTCCGCAACGCACCGATCAGCGTGCCGATGCCCAGCCCGTTCGCCGCCCCGGCCGCCGCGGCCAGCGCCGCCGCGATCGCCGCCGAGGTGCCGGCCTGGCTCGAAGACATCGCCGCCGTGTCGCTGACCCCGGCCGCCGCGACTAGCGCCGCGAACGTCGTGCCGCTGCCGGCCGCCGCGCCTGCGGCCAGCGCCGGGATCCCGGCGCCGCCGACGCTGGCGCCGGTGGCCAGCTTCCCCGTCGCGCAGAACGACGAACAATTGACTCAGCTGCGCGACGAACTGGCGCTGATGCGGCAGATGATCGAGCGCGAGATGAACCGGCTCACCGACGAACGCCTGCGCGGCTCGCCGGTACGCGCCCAGGCGCTGGAGCTGATGGACGACTACGGCTTCGACAGCGGCCTGACCCGCGACGTGGTGATGCAGATCCCCGCCGACCTGGAACTGCACCGCGGCCGCGGGCTGATGCTGGGACTGCTGTCCAAGCGCCTGCCGATCGCCCCGCTGGATCCGATCGAGGAAGGCGGCGTGATCGCCCTGATCGGCCCCACCGGCGCCGGCAAGACCACCACCATCGCCAAGCTGGCCTCGCGCTTCCTGGAGCGCCACGCCGCCCGCGACGTGGCCCTGGTCACCACCGACACCATCCGCGTCGGCGGCCGCGAACAGCTGCACAGCTACGGCCGCCAGCTCGGCATCGCCGTGCACGAGGCCGACAGCGACGCCGCCCTGCAGCAGCTGCTGGAGCGCCTGCGCGACTACAAGCTGGTGCTGATCGACACCGCCGGCATGGGCCAGCGCGACCGCGCCCTGGCCGCACAGCTGCACTGGCTGCGCGCCTCGCGAGTGGTCCGGTCCTTGCTAGTACTCCCTGCCAACGCTCATTTCTCCGACCTGGACGAGGTGGTGCGCCGGTTTGCCGGCGCCGATCCGCAGGGGGTGATCTTGACCAAGCTTGACGAAACCGGGCGGTTTGGCAGTGCCCTGTCGGTGGTCGCGGACCACCGGCTTCCCATCACCTGGGTGACCGATGGTCAGCGCGTGCCGGACGACCTGCACCGCGCCAACGCCGCCAGCCTGGTATTGCGCCTTGAAGATTTGCGGCGCGCTGCCGATAAGCCCTGTACTCCGGAGCAGAACCATGCCGTCGCGTGATTACGCCAATCTGACCAATGCCTTCCCCCTGTCGGCAACGCGCAGCGAGCCGCTGGGCCCGGTGCGCACGATCGCCGTGACCGGCGGCAAGGGCGGCGTCGGCAAGACCAACATCTCGGTCAACCTGTCGATGGCGCTGGCCGACATGGGCAAGCGCACCCTGCTGCTGGACGCCGACCTCGGCCTGGCCAACGTCGACGTGCTGCTCGGGCTGACCCCCAAGTTCACCCTGGCCGACCTGGTCGCCGGGCGCTGCACCCTGGAAGAGGTGCTGATCGACATGCCCAACGGGCTGATGGTGGTGCCCGCCGCCTCCGGTCGCCGGCACATGGCCGAGCTGCCGCCGGCCCAGCACGTCGGCCTGGTCAACGTGTTCTCCGAGCTCAAGCGCGAGCTGGACGTGATGATCATCGACACCGCCGCCGGCATCACCGACAGCGTGCTGACCTTCTGCCAGGCCGCGCAGGACGCGGTGGTGGTGGTCTGCGACGAACCGGCCTCGATCACCGACGCCTACGCGCTGATCAAGGTGCTGTCGCGCGAACGCGGCGTGGACCGGGTGCAGATCGTGGCCAACATGGTCCGCGACCTCAACGAAGGCCGCCTGCTGTACGACAAGCTGAGCCGGGTGTGCGAGAAGTTCCTCGGCGACGTGTCGCTGAACTACCTGGGCTGCGTGCCGCAGGACGACTGGCTGCGCCTGGCGGTGCAGCGCCAGCAGCCGGTGGTCAAGGCCTACCCGTCCAGCCCGTCGGCGCAGGCGATCGCCGAGATCGCCCGCCGCACCTCGCGCTGGCAGGCGCCGACCGTGCCGCGCGGCAACGTCGAGTTCTTCGTCGAACGGATCATCCAGCGGGGGGTCGCCGCATGAACGCCGCCGCCCAATACCGCGCCGTGCAGCGCAACAGCTCCAACGACTACATCGCCCAGCATTCGGACCTGGTGCGGCGCATCGCCCACCACCTGGCGGCGCGACTGCCGGCCAGCGTCGAGATCGACGACCTGATCCAGGCCGGCATGATCGGCCTGATCGAGGCCTCGCGCAGCTACGACGCCGACCAGGGCGCCTCGTTCGAGACCTACGCCTCGATCCGCATCCGCGGCTCGATGATCGATGAGATCCGCCGCGGCGACTGGGTGCCGCGTTCGGTGCACCGCCGCGCCCGCGACGCCGCCTCGGCGATCCGCAAGATCGAGCAGAGCACCGGCCGCGCCGCCGCCGCCAACGAAGTGGCCGCCGCGATGGACATGCCGCTTCCCGAATACCTGCGATTGATGGAAGATGCCGCGCGCGGCCAGGTGCTGAGCCTGGAATCGCGGGTCGAAGACCACGGCGAGCTGGACACCATCGCCAAGGGCGGGCCCAATCCGCAGCAGATGCTGGAGCGCAGCGAGTTCGGGCGCGAACTGGGCAAGGCGATCGCGCTGCTGCCCGAGCGCGAGCAGCTGGTACTGTCGCTGTACTACGAACAAGAATTGAACTTGAAGGAAATCGGCGCGGTGCTCGGTGTCAGCGAGTCGCGCGTCTGCCAGATCCACGGCCAGGCCACGGTACGCTTGCGCGGACGCTTGAAAGCGTTCGAAGCGGCAGACGCCGGCCTGGAAGACGAAGAATAAGACCCAAGGGAGTTAGCGGTGAACAAGAACATGCGGATTTTGATCGTGGACGATTTCTCGACGATGCGGCGCATCGTCAAGAATCTGCTCGGCGATCTGGGCTTCACCAACACTGCAGAGGCCGAAGACGGCAACAGTGCGCTGGCTGCGCTGCGCTCGGCACCGTTCGAGTTCGTGGTCACCGACTGGAACATGCCCGGCATGACCGGCATCGACCTGCTGCGCAACATTCGTGCCGACGACAAGCTCAAGCACCTGCCGGTGCTGATGGTGACCGCCGAAGCCAAGCGCGAGCAGATCATCGAGGCGGCGCAGTGCGGCGTGAACGGCTACATCATCAAGCCGTTCACCGCGCAGACGTTGCAGGAGAAGCTGGGCAAGATCTTCGAACGCCTGGGAGCGACCGCCTGATGCAAGCCACCGCCGAACGCAGCGCCCTGATCGAACGCCTGCAAGGTGCGCTGGACGCACTGGAGCGTGGCGACGAAACCGCCTGGCGCAAGGAAATCGACACGCTCGCCGCCTGGCGCACGCGGCCGATGATGCAGGGCCTGAGCCGGCTGGCGCGCGACCTGGGCCAGGCGCTCGGCGAGCTGCCGGTCATTCCCAGCGAAGCCGGCGAACTGGACGACGCCTGCTCGCGCCTGGACCACGTGGTGGAGATGACCGAGAAGGCCAGCCACCGCACTCTGGACCTGGCCGAGGAATGCCGCGCGCTGGCCGAACAGCTGCGCGCCGGCGGCCTGACCGGCGACCAGGGCGAGATCCTCGACAAGATCCGCCACAACCTCACCGAGATGGCCCTGGCGCAGAGCTTCCAGGACCTGACCGGGCAGATCATCCGCCGCGTGGCGACCATCGTGCGTCGCGTGCACGAAGGCTTCGGCGCACTCGGCCTGCCGCCGAAGGAAGACAAGAAGCCCGACGGCAGCCTGGCCGGCCCGGCGCTGGCCGGACTGGACCGCCACGGCGTGTCGCAGAACGACGCCGACGACCTGCTTTCCGGATTGGGGTTGTAATCGTATGAGCGCCGTCCCCGACGACATCGCTGCCGACTTCATCATCGAGGCCCAGGAAATCCTGGACCGGCTCGGCGAGCAGTTGGTGTCGCTGGAGCAGGCGCCCGAGGACAGCGAGCAGCTCAACGCGGTGTTCCGCGGTTTCCACACGCTCAAGGGCGGCGCCGGCTTTCTGGCGATCAACGCCATGGTCGAGCTGTGCCACGCCGCCGAGGACACCCTGGGCCAGGCCCGCGCCGGCCAGGCCACGCTGCAGGCGCGGCATTTCGACGCCGCGCAGCAGTCGCTGGACTACCTGCAGTCGATGCTCGACGCGTTCGGCAGCGGCAGCGAACCGCCGCGCGCGCCGCAACAGCTGATCGCGCAGTTCGCCACCAGCGGCGAAGAAACCGCCGTGCCCAGCGCTAAGCCTACCGTCGCCGCGCCGCTGCCCGCCGCAGGCGGCAACAGCGACATGATCGACGACGACGAATTCGAAGCCTTGCTCGACCAGTTGCACGGCGGTGCCGCACCGGCCGCGCTGCCGGTGCCGGCCGCCGCGCCGCGGCCGGCGCCGAGCGCCAAGCCCGCCGCTGCGCCCGGCAAGGCCGCAGAACCCGAACACACCGTGCGCGTGGACACCAAGCGCCTGGACGCGATCGTCAACCTGATCGGCGAACTGGTGCTGTCGCGCAACCGGCTCAAGACCCTGCGCGTGCGCCTGCGCGACGAAGAACTGG
>Ga0308160_10002761_pt1 | contig 20584 bp, 29 predicted proteins | sample PhyFR1_FD_201036 | JGI IMG/M metagenome (GOLD analysis project Ga0308160, IMG submission 201036) | Phyllosphere microbial communities from UC Gill Tract Community Farm, Albany, California, United States - DLSLF.R1 | ecosystem: Host-associated > Plants > Phyllosphere > Unclassified | place: USA...
TTATTCGAATTGACAAGGAGCGAGAAATCGTGGTCGTGAATATGTAGGTATGGCCTGAAGTCCCCTGGTGGAGGTATCTACTCAGTCAGTGTGGATGAAAATCGCAAATGGAGGGTAGGACCCACTGGACGGATGAGATCCCGCAGCCACCACACAATCTCTGAGCATCGCTGAGGATCCGGAGCAATGACCAATATAGGTTCAGCCGATATCAAGCATTCCCACAATGACCATAGTGATGGTAGAATGGTAGCAAATGCCCGCAGGGGCGATGAGTGTGGCAGAGATGCCAGGATCTGATATCAGCTCAGTCATCCGGGGTACGTACAGCTCGGGGACGATCTGGCCCGGTCTGAAGGGCTTTCCGGACTTGCGGGGCTTCCGTCGAATCTGGCATTTTCACATTCAAAAGACTTGTGAGCAAGGGCAATTCGAGGTTGGCGTCGGGTGTTGGGTCCGGCCTGTTATCAGCTCTGATTTCCAAGTAGGCTCACCAAGCAGCGATGGAGTGACAAGCGGCCTCCAAAGCAGAGTATCCATGTTCGAAGAAAATAGGTGCGATAGTTTCCAAGACTGCCATGAAAAGAGCAGGAAGTGGGAGATGCGTCAAGATCACAAGCGATTTCTGCCTGATCAGCGAACGACCATAATTGAAACTCACCTGCATGTATCCCCTGGTTATCCCTACATCTTTCCTCTGCTCGAACCAGACATAGCCATACAGCCATTCTCGTCCGCGCTCATCCCATTTCCGATACTCTTCGGCCTTTCCACCCCCACTCTGTCCTGAGCTGGTCGAAGTACCTCGCGAACGCGATTGCGTCCCAGCCGAAAGTCGCTCATTACTGATCGTAGCTTCCGTCATGGCTTGCTCCATCGACCTGACCTGGTCGGGCATCGGTGAAGGAGGTTCTGGGAGTGATAAAGTAGATGGATCTGGCGGAATACTCCGTATCTTGAAGGAAAACATGATCGAGCCTTCGGCAAACAACGAAGTATCTGGGAAGCTAGAGAAAGCCCTTTCCATCAGCTCTTGCCTTATAGACGAACGTACACATTCTCCTTTTCTCCAGGTCCCCATCTCCGACCAATAATCCGGCGCTCGACCACCGGACCCCTTTCTAGATCAAAATTACAGACAACCATCTCCTTGATCCATCTCCCTACTTTCCTTGCTATCTCGGGCGTTATTAATGGAGGCGGCATTGGATCCCCCGGACGACGAGAATACCCAATTCGGTCGGTAGCGGACAAAGGCGATTTAGCTGATGTCCTGGTGAACAACTGAGGTAGTTTCTTGTGCATGTTCAATGACCGACTTCGTTGGAGTTGTGATTCTGTACGCTCCATTGTAGGTTTACCATTCTCCTGGTTCGGTGAGGATGGAGTATGCGGTCTCATCAGGCGTGAAGGTCCCGCTTCAGAGTTGGCTCCACTAAATTGGCTGGAACGACCACCTATTGTATTCGACCGGGTGGGTGTGTTTGACATGTCCAGATGACGACGAGACCGAGATGAGAAGGTACCGAGTTGAGGCGAGGTCATGGATCCCGGAAGTGACAGGTCTCCATCTCCAGAGTCGAAGTCCAAGCTCGGGTCATAGCGTGAGGGGCCGGACATGTTTGCGAGTAAAGAGAGCTGAGCGTGCTCAGTGAGAGGTGAGGGGGTGCAATGCGGATATTGGTCGGTCTACAATGACATGGTTGGTGTGTAGCAAGCAGAATGAAAGCGTTGATAGCAGGTATATATGTACAGTTCCAGTAAAAGGGTGGTAAAGTGATCGACAAGGTAACGGATCCGGTCTTTCCGGCGGGATATTTCCCTGATTTGTTTCATTCGTTTCATTCATCATACTCGTTCTCATTAAGTATGGATACAACAGTTTGTGCAAAGCTACACTAGATATGCTACATGATATCGTCATCTCAATCATTCAAAACGGCCATCAACCTCTTCCTTTCCTCCCTATCCTTCTTATCCCTCTCTTTCCACCTGATCTTGCCCTTCTTGCCCAACTCTTGCCCTTGTTTCGGAGGCGGATACCGACTTCTCTGCTGTATCCTCCTGATCTCGTCAATGGTATGGGTGACTTTCTTCTCGGCATCACGAGCGGCTTTCTTATTTCGTTGATGGCCTAGACCGAGTCGGTCTAGTTTAAGGGAAGTCGCTATGGGTGCTGTGCGTCCTGGACCGCTTCTCGTGACTGGCGCAGAAGCGAAGTCCTCTTCTTCGTCCTCAGAATCAATAGTGAGATCGACCACCTTTTCGCCATTGGTATCCAGCTCTATAGCTGGTGATCTCTGCCTCGAAGGTCCTGCTTCCGGCATATTCTGTCGTTCCTGCCAATCATCTGGTCTACCAAGTCCACCTCCTTCCCATCCATGTCGAGTTTGCAGAAGCTCGTATCCTTTATTATCCGGTCCGAGAACGTAGTTGAAAGCCACAGGGCGGGATTGTGAAGTACCGATATTCAGCATTGTTGAGATTGATGATGGACCGCGAGATGAGTCGGCCGACGAGGTCGAAGAGCGGTCCTGGGCGAGAAGGGCTCGACGGATGAACCATTCGGACTGATTTACACGTAGTGGCTTGATCAAAGGCTTGGATTCGGTGACTTGTACTGTTTCGGTCGCAGGTATGTCGGGCTTCGAATCGGTATCTGGGTACTCCGTCTCGTCATCCTCCTGAGAGAGGTCGATAACCACAGGCGGAGCAGTCGGCTTCTTCTCCACTGGGATCTCCTTTGAGTCCGTTATCTGATCCTTCGCGACCCTCCTCGAAGCAAGACCTCGATACCACTCGCCCAGATCCTGCTCCTCTCCCGAATTCCGCATCCTCCGTCCCTGATCAACCTCAACCTCAGCCCCTTCAATAGCGCTCCGCCCAAGTTCATCATAGTTTCCCGTACCCTTTACGAACGTAGGTACTCTCGTGAGACGCTCAGGTCCATGTCGTGCCGGATTGATATTCCATTCAGCCCATATTTGAGCTTGATTTGGTTCCCAATCTTTATCCGCTAATTCCTTCTGTGCCTCTTCAAAGAGTTCTCGTTGACGGGTCGAGGGTGGGGGGTCTGATTTGATAGTGAAGACTGGAGGTAGACCTAGACCTGCGCGATGTTGTCTTGGCTGTGTCATGTCATTGGTGTGATCTGTGAGAGAATGACAGTATCAGCAAAGGAATGTCGAAGTGGCGAGTTGCCATGGTGAGATCATCTTACGTAATAAGCTGTTCCGCTGGAATCAATGAGCCAAGAATGTGCGTGAAATATGTCGCAACTACCTCATATCTCTTGGCTACAGCTTGTACATATAGAACATCGGCTCACTAGATTCCAGTAAACCGAGGCATGACATAGTACGACCTCAATTTACCGGAGCCACCAATTTCAACCATGAAATTCGGGCAGTAAGTCCTCGCCGAGCCCTCACGAAGTGACATTGACAGCTGACTCCAAAAGGTATCTGAGTGAAAATCTAACGCCGGAGTGGAAGCGGGCGTATATCGATTACAGGGCATGTAAGAAATCCATCAAGGTCATTGCTCGTCGACTTGGTCAGGCGGGAGACGACAAGCCCGACAGTGGAGAGGAAGGAGCAGAGAGAGATGGGAACGATAGCTCTGCAGATGAGGATTATGGACCGTCTGCTCCCCCTCGTAGATCACCCAGCGGTTTTGTCAATCGACCAAGGTCTGGAACGACGAGTGTCAAGTCTCCAAATGTTGGAAGCTCGACGCCCAACTCGGCGGGGAAATCAAAGGCAAGTCCATCACATACCGCCAAGCTAATATCAGAGCCCGCGTTATGGGTCGATGACCACCACTCCCCGTCAGATAACCAAGATCGATTCTAATCCACCTCCGCTAGATCTCGGCGAGCCAGGATCCCCCACTCATCATTTCCAAACATCAAGCGACGAAGGGACTATGCCGATCGGCCCTTCATCAGGAGGCGGCATGACACCAAGACTGGGGCGGAGTGTGGTATTTGATAGCTCGAATGGTGGAATACCGCCCCCTGACCTGACACGTACAGCTGCTTCCCCTGAGCTGAGATCCAGCGAAGAAGGACACGGTACCGATACCTCGACTGCACCTCTCAACTCCAATGCGAACGAGGCTGGACCATCGAAACCTCGATTGGCAGATAAACTCAAACTCAGTCCCAAAATGACTTTGAGTCCACGAATCAAGGAGAACATGCCAAGGACCGGCTCGCGCAGTCTGCGTATGTCTCACCGCCAGTCAGTGACTGATATCCAGGATCCATGACCCTTCCATCCCCACGTCTACCGCTTCCCACCTCTCGTACCCCATCTCGCACTGCCGACAACTTTGATGATCTCTACGATAATCTCGAGGACGACGAAAAGGCGTTCTTTGATCTCCTCTCGCGAGAATTGGAAAAGGTCGAAAATTTCTACATCGCCCGAGAACGTGAAGCGATTAAACGAGCCGAGGAACTCAAGAATCAGCTGAACATTTTGGCGGAACATCGAAAGATATACCACGAATTATATCCAGACGGCCTGACTGAATGGGAGGTCAGTCTCGGCCGCATGGTTCCAGCAGCCCGAGGACCTGTCAGTTTGACACATAAAGCAGCAAAGAAGATTATGCCATTTGTTCGGAACGAGACCTGGGAGACTGATCCTAAACAGAAGAAACCCAATGGCAGAGCTTCACCTCAGCTAAATGGAAATGGAGAAGGAAGAATCAATGGTGATCTACACGCGGTGAGGGAAGCAATGATTGCGGATAAAGATCATAAAACCTACTCGCCAGAGCGATACACCAAACACAAGAAGGAGTTGCGTGGCGCATGTCAGGAGTTTTATCGACATCTGGAGAGGATCAAGAATTACAGAGTGAGTCATTGACCAATCTGGTCTACTTTGACTTCGCTGACGACAGATCATGAACATGACTGGGTTCCGGAAAGCATTGAAGAAATACGAAAAGACGACAAGAACGCACTGCATGGATATGTGGACCGAGCAGTACCTTGGCAAACAGGCTTTCTCGAATGGAGAGAGGGTCGAATCATTGATCAAGGAAATGGAGGACATGTATACAAAGCACTTTGGTATGTTTATACCTCTGCAGCTGATCAACGCTGATCTGACAGAGCACGGAGACTCGAAGAAAGCTCGTGACAAGTTGAGGCGACAGGATCGCAATAATACCGTGAGTGTTATTGTCCATCGGCGCTGACTAGCAGCACTACACCACGATCTTCAGATCAGGTTTCATGATCGGTATAGGAATCCCAGCCACCATCTTTGCCCTTGTTAAAGGTACGTGAAGAGATGGGATATCGCTAATGGTAGCCATGTCTGCCGATATCGTAAATGAGATCCCGGCATGGAATGGTCTCTTAATAGTCTACGGGTCACTTTACCTGCCAGTGATATTTGCTATGCTGTTCGAACTCAACCTCGACGCCTGGGTCAATGCTAGGATCAATTATGAGGTATGTCCTTTGCTGGCATCTGGGACTGATGTCAGTTCGTCATGGAGTTATCGAGACCTGTTTTGGATTTCCGATCATATCTAGAGGTAAGTCACCCCGATACCCGAGTATGTACGGGACTGACAAGCAGATACCGGCGTTCCTGTTTGCAACCCTGAGTTTCTGTTTCTATTTCACATATTTCCAGGTCGGCGCTTCGAACATTGCTCCCACTTCGTATGTGCCTCTCGCTTCCGTCTGACTTCTGCTAAGCCTTAGATGGCCCGCAATCTGGCTTGTTTTTGTCGCGGTCCTTTTCCTTAATCCCTTACCGTTCTTTAGACGCGATTCACGGTACTGGTTCCTCCGAGTGCTTCTACGAGTCATCACACCTGGCTACTCGCGTGTCGAGGTACATCTCTTACTTACTCATTCGCATGGCTAGATGCTGATTCCCAGTTTATCGCTTTCTTTATTGCCGATGAGCTCAACTCCTTGGTCTACTCCATCCAGAACATCTACTTCCTCTCATGTGGGTATGCTCATCGCTGGCCTGGCAATATCTTCGACGTCTGTCCAGCTGGAAAGACTTGGCAATACGCATTACTACTCTGCCTACCCGCCCTGGCACGTCTAATACAATGTGTCAAGCGATGGCATGATACACGACTCAAGATCCATCTCGTCAACGTAAGTTATTCTTTGCGGCCACGCTGACGATAGGCTGGGAAATACTTGAGTTCCATCACTCAATTCTGCATGTTTGTCGTTTGGAGATCAAGAGGTAGTCCATATCTTGATCCTGCTTTCTTCGTCTGGATAGCCGTAGCATTCATTGCTTCGACCTATACCTCGTCTTGGGATTTGATCATCGATTGGAGTCTATTCAGAACTGGATCCAAAGGTCTAAGGCCGGATCTAGGATATCGAAACAAGACCTGGTATTACTGCGCCATGGTTTATAATGTCGTCATTCGTTTCGTTTGGATCTGGTATATACCCCATGCTGGAGGATATATCAGGGTCCGAAGTTTCTTCTTTGCCCTCGCAGAGATGCTCCGACGATGGATCTGGAACTTCTGTACGTCCCTCTATTCTCACCATTTCATAACATCAGCTGAGATATAGTCCGAGTCGAGACGGAGCATCTAGGTAACGCCGATGCCTACCGAGTGACTCGAGAGATTCCTCTACCTTACCGGCGGATCGACCATGATTCCGATTCGGACGAGCCATTGCAGAGGACCAGGAGCTCAACCTCGACTCATGGGATATCATTGCATTTGGCCAAATTACGCAGACGGCGCGAAGACCCCGGAGATGGGAAGGTCGAAGAGGCAGCTAGCCCAAAGAGTGGCAGTGGATATAGACAACGGCAGTATGAGGCATGGAGACCAAAGGATAAGGCTGCCCAAGGTGAAGTATAGATGGTGGATACTTGTACGAGTTGTCATGACGAGATATTCTACACGATATGTCATACACGAAAAATGCTATAACGATGAATGTTTGAAATACTATTCTACTGGCTCTAGAGGCTACCAGAAATCATCCTCTCCTCCACCGCCCTTTTTACCACTAGCAGTGACTTGTCTCTGGTAAAACTCTGCGACCTGCTCTGATGTCGTAGCATCATCTGCAGGCTTGTCGTCTCTGACCTTGAGGAACCTCGGGAATCGTAAGGAGATACCGCGGCTTTCGACCTGCCACATTAGCCGAATTCGCTGAAGAGAGAAGGTGACTCACGATACCATGAGCAGCGGTATAGACTGGACTCAAACTCAGATCGGCAGTCAATACCTCCCAAACGATCTTTGGCTCAAACCAAATTTCAGGCTTGGCACCTCCAGCCTCAATATCACCTCTGACAACCTGGGTCTCGAGGGGTTTGAGAAGCTCGTAGAATTGGAGTAATACCTCCTCAGAGAATCCAGTACCGATCTTACATATCGTTTGGAAATGTTCGGAATCGGGATCGTAGCATGCCAAGAGGAATGCTCCGTAGACATTTGTTCGTTTTCCTTTTCCGTAGTATGCGCCGACAACGACCAAGTCGAGTGAATCACCGACTCCTGAGAGGTAATCTTTCTTCAACTACTGGTCAGCATTAATCATGGGGTGAAGGATGGACTTGCCTTGAGCCAATTGATACTTCGTCTACTAGGCTCGTAAGTCGAGCTCTCGGTCGTCAACATCTTGACCATTAATCCCTCACATCCGTCCTTGACACTCTCTTCCAAGAACGTCTGTATCTCATCTGTCGTATGTCCATCTGATGATTTCGCAAAGTCAAACTCTCCCTCAACGTGGTGGAAGTGCTGCTTGAGCAGCTCGCGACGATGTTTGAGCTCTAGTGATAGTAAACTCTGGTCATATCAGTTCTCGAACCCAGGCTTGACAGGATTGACTGACCTCTCCGTTGAGATAAAGCAGGTCAAAAGCAAAGAGGTGGACTCGAACGGTGATGTCCTCCGTACGAACATCCTTTCTCTTCCTCCTACTGAGATCCTGGAAAGGCAACAACTTCTTCGTCTCCAGATCATACGCAACAGCCTCAGCATCAATGACAAACGACTTGACACCCTCTTTGATACTCTACTCGTCAGCTCTCGCCTCCTGGTAAGGAAGTACTCACTCTTGGAACCTGCTCCACCAAGTCGGGATACTTTGCGCTCATATTCTCCGAATTCCTACTAAACACTGCAATCTCGCCGTTTTCGAGTAAATGGACTTGAGCACGTTCACCATCGTATTTGTACTCGCAAGTGAATTCTTTGCCTTCGAATCGATCGAGGACTTCGGTGATTGCTTTCGTCGGTTTAGCCAACATTGGCTTGAGAGGTACTCCGGGCGTGAGCTTGCAGACTGAATGCAGGTTTTCGACACCGCCTGTCATAAGAGCTGGGACCACCAGATCGTAATTTGGCAGTTCACTGATGGTCAGTCTCAGAGGGTGAATGGGGTTCGGCAGACGAACCTGTAGACGGATTTGACGATATCGGCACCCTGCTCCAGCTTGGCAGCAATCTTGTCGTGAGGTGTATTCTTGCCCTCTGTCATTGTCAGCGGGTGTGGTCGCAAACCAAGAAAAGATCTACCTAGATTCTTGAGAACGATAGCATGTGCCAGAGCTACCACCAAAGTCTTGTCCGCCAGTCCTATACGTAACTTGCCCTCGAGGGAGCGTACGATAAACTTGGCTTCATTCCCTTGACATGCTGCCAGTAATTTCTTGATGATCCCGACCTTCTTCGTTTGTGACTGCCTATCAGCTCACGACCTCTCAGATTGTGGGGACATACAGCATTACCGGAAGCCTTTGCGATTTCCGTCAGACTTTGGAAGACTGATTGTACCGTTAGGGCTTTGGGCTTGAACATCGTTGGTTGATTGTTCCTTGAATTCTACACTTCAGCACGGCCCAATCTGACGACCCACCATTGCGACTTTTCCTAAATCTCCCTCTTTCCTCAGGTCCTCCTTGATCTTGGTTGTTGCTCTTCCTGTACTCTCCGCAATCGCTTTGACCAACAACATCTCTCCAATACCCAGCTCAATACCCATATAATCAGGACACAGCTGAACTATCAGTTCCATATTCAGGTAAGGTATTAGACAACTTACTCGATTGATGCATAGGTAAACAACTTTGAGGAGATTTGAATTCTTGGCGTCGGTCGCTGTATCCCGCTTAGCAACGGCTAGCAGGAACTGAGTGAGGATCTCTAGGATCTCTAGTCGTTTTGTGGTCTTTTCGATCTTCTCGAAAGCAGTCACCAATGCAGCATATGGTACCCTGATTGTCAGATCCGACAAGTGATATCACATACGCTTCCCCCTCTTTCCAACCTGACACCGAGCTCGCAACGGCCTTGAAATCTTTTGTGAATATTGATGCTCTACACGTAAGCAAGGATGTTGCTGGCGTAAGCTTACAGCTTGACAGCAGCCTTTCCCTCCTGTTCCTCCTCTTCCTCATCATCAAGCTCCTCCTCGCCCTCTTCCTGAACATGATCCGGTGACTCTCGGTACTCTTCTTCCACCATCTCCTCCTTCTTCGCTACAGGTTTCGCGAATATCGAAGCGATAGGTTTATCTGCCTTTGCTTTACTGGCCTTCTCGGGCTTCTTGTCGTCCTTCTCCACTTGCGACTTGGAGGACGATGCTTTGTGTTTCGTGACCACTGGCTTCACTTCCTTTTTGGGCGAAGGGGATTTGGGAGCACTAGGCTCCACCTTTGCGGGCGGTGCTTTGGCCGGTGGGAATTTGAATAGATCTGCCAGTGTAGCTTCTGTCTTGGCTTTCTTTGCAGGTGGTGATCGAGCTGATTGTCAGGAAACGCCCAAGACATAATCACCAACCTTGATCTGTGCCTTTTGGAGAGGCCACAGGTCCGCCATTCTTTTCTGAATCAGAATGATCCCTCTTGGAGCCTGCTCCGTTGGGTGATGTTGAGCTTTCTGCCATTGTGATTGCTATATGTTGCACCAATGGTCGACTGTCTACCAAAATCAATCGCTCGACGCGTCGCGAGTCTCGTCATGTCAGAAGTGGAGGTGAGGTGAAGATTAAAGGGGGGGAGTAGTTAAATCGTGTCTCGACCCAATTTCCACACGGTGACGGTAGGAGAGAGCAAGACAGTGATCACCTCAAGGACCACTATTGTATTGACCGCATTGCACCTCGACAGTAGACCCGAGACAGCTACTCGGATCGATATCGACACAACAACTCTGAACGATATTCAACAAAGCCGAGGACTCGTTGCAAACAAGCAAATACCTTACGCTTTTGTCCCTTGATACGCTCGGACCTCAAACACACAATTCAATCCAGCAACCCGCCACAATGGACCGTTATTCTTCTTCTCGTCAATTACAACGCTTAGAGCGTATATCAAATAGCCCTTACAAGCGGCCAACTCAACAAGCAGGCCAGGCAACACCCAAATCACCTATCGCCGTAAGCCCTATTCTACTACTGCCCGTCAGCATACTGACAATTCAGTCATTCCCTTCTCTCCGCTCTATCTACTCTTTCGTCACTGCTCCATTCTCTAAGCAGCCATTATTGCCTCAGACGAACCGGGATTTGCAGATTGAGGAGGACCAGAAATCGCAGTCTGGCAGTGAAGACGGTTGGAACGGCTCTCCACCGCCTGGTATGGAAATAGAGGACGTATCTTCGCTAGCAGCTGCAGGAAGACGTATAACACACGACGTAGAATTTCAGGAGGAGGGGCCATCCGATACGTACAAGCCAACTAGCTTGACGGTGAGTCGTAACTGACTGTGATTACCTCAGCTGAACAGCAGGCGTCGACATCACTTGAATTACGGCCATCTGAACCTCGATACCCGGTTCCTCTACAGCAATCATCCTCCCTAGCTGCTTCCACTAGCCGACAGACTCCTTCGACTGTCGCACCCGGGATATACGGTACTAAGCGACCTATTGCTTCATTTGCTACTCCAACCATGTCGCGCAAACCGCTCCCCTCCTTCCTACCTCAGGCCGCAACCGGTCAATCAGCGGCATCCATCGCTCTGACTGCTTTCGTCGAGGCAAAGAAGGGGCAAACCATGACACCACAAGATATGCGGGTCATGAGGACGTTGATGGAGGATATAGAAGCGGAACAACCTAATAACAGCTCGTCTCAGAATAGGTGGACAGCCGGAATTGATAGTCCCCGACAAGTCAAGTCTATACGTGAGACTCAACCAGCTGGTCCTTCTACGCCAAACCGCTTGGTCGACTCGATCCGGGGTAGTCCCGGTCCCCTTTTCTCAGTTGGTAGTCCAGCTCGATCGGAAGTGGGGCCGAATGGAGATTCACCCGCTAGTCGAAGGATACGATACCTAGGCCCTGGAATGTCGCCAAAGCGGATGCTCAACAAGTCTCGAAACTCCGACAAGCCACTGTTCACATCCGACGTTGCGGAGGAGAGTGAACCAAAACGACAAAAGACTGAGGCTGGTCCTGCCACCCCAGAATCCAACGCCTCATCACAAGAGCCTTCGCCATCGAAGCCACCTGTACCATCATTTACATCACGCGCTTTAGACAGGACCAAGAACCTCTCGACTCCCGCCAAGCCATCGCCACTGAGTCGCGTCAATTCGCCAACGCCCGCAAGTCCGCGAGAACAACAGTCGATCGATTCCGGTAAACGTCGAGCTGCCGATATCGTCAAAGAATTGATGGAAAAGGAGATTGGACCTATCGAAACGCTCAGCAAGCGTGATTACATGGTCATCAACCCTTATGATCTCCCATCAGCAGCGACTTCTCGATCAGACTTGAATTCGTCCCTGACGAGATCAGTCAGCCGTAGTGCGACACCTAAAAAGTCGATCCTTAGATCATCGCTCAAGGGAAGTACCTCGACGCCACTCAGTGGGGCTGCTGCCAAATTGGAGGCTTACAAGCCGGGAAGGAAGCTCACCACCCTCGAGCTACTTGATGGCAAACGACCTGTAAGCTTCTTCGATTCTGATGCCCTGAGTAAGCCTAGCTGACAAACCAGTGGACCGAAAATGTTGACCAGACCATGCGCAGTCAGACACCTACCCCAATACGCGATGACGAAGAAGTCGACGAGTTGATGGAAGAATCCCCAGCCCCAAGTCGTCAGAGGTCACCACCGCCTGCTCCCGTCGAGAAATCTGCTCCGGCCGATACTTCTCGCCCACTGCCCAAAATGCCCGCTCCATTCCAGGCACCTGCGTTCAAGGCTCCAGAGATCTCTTCGCCTGCTCGACCTGTACCCTCTTTCTCGCCATCACCTGCCAAACCCCGTCAGACTTCAGCATCGACAAATATGGCACCACCACCTGTACCTACGCCCAAGTTCACTCCTTCCGCTCATGTTCCTACACCACCTATGGCGGAGATCGAGAACTCGACGTTGGCTTCTATATCTCGAACATCGACCAAGAGCTCCAAGACACTGTCGCCTGCTCAGAAGGTGGTTCTCAACAAGCCAGTCGACTCGCTTGCCAAGTTTGCATTCAAGTTATCGGTCCCCAAGAGTGCAGTTTGCGCTGCGGCCGAGAAGGCAGCTTTGACCAAACCGCTCGAGACTTTCTCGTTCGACCTTTCTGTTCCACCAACATCGAGCAAGACGCCATCATCCACTTTGCCTCAAATCCCACCTTACAACGAGGAAGAACCCTGGACATGTTCACTCTGTTCACTATCGAATCCAGCATCAGCCAAGGAGAAGTGCTTCGTTTGCGAAGCCCCTCGTTCTGCCCATAGACCATCAACGCAGCCCTTCTCGTTGCCGAACAATTCCACCGCCTTTGGCTCCCACTTATTCAACTCCATGACATCCTCGACCAAGGCGGGGGAATGGACCTGCGACACTTGTATGCTCAAGAATCCCGATTCGGCAAAGGAAAAGTGTACAGTATGCGAAGCTCGTCGTCCGGCACCTAGACCCGCTGGCGCTCCTTTCGCATTCGGATCAGCACCGCCTAAACCTTCTGCTACATCGGCGGGGGGACCATGGACTTGTAGTCTTTGTATGTTGCAAAACCCAGACTCGGCAAAGGAGAAATGCCAGATTTGCGAGGCCAAGAGACCATAGACTGTAGTTAGCATTTCGGACTGTCACATGTACGCTCTGCATCATTTACAGTACTGGAGCATTATCGCTATTGCATTATGGGCTACCGGGCATGACGTGATGAGATCTTGCCTCAAGGTGGAGGTGATCCGCTTCGGAGGTCCGTAATTTAGTCATAATGTACCGGCGACCGACATCTACATCTGATCATTGAAGGTCATAGACTATTGCTATCATGCCCAAACAGACTCTAGATTACTCTCTCTACCTCGTCACAGGCAGGGAACTTCTGCCTTCTGGCAAGGTACGCTCAGCAATATACCTCGCCCAGATTGAGCTGACAATGAGGATTATTACGAGTCCCTTGAGGAGGTGCGGTCCCCCATCGTCCATGACAGGGACAATTAGCTGACATGTAGAGCTTGAAAGGGGGAGTGACTCTTGTTCAAGTGAGGGAGAAGGAGGTAGATACAGGCGAGGTCAGTCTATTCATGCGTCAGGTCAGGTGGGTCTAATTTACAGTTTATCGAAGTAGCAAGGAAGACCAAGGAGATCTGTGACAAGGTAAGCTTGTTGTTGGCAGTAAGGACGCAAAGGTGCTGATGGTAAGTACAATGTCCCACTGCTCATCAACGACCGAATCGACGTACATCTAGCTATCGGCTCGGCGGGCATCCACATTGGTCAATCCGACACACCCCTGGCGTTAGCCCGCAAGCTAGTCGGTCCCGATGCTATCATCGGCCACTCGGTTTCATCAGCCGAAGAAGCCCAATACGCAGTGGACAACGGTGCGGATTATGTTGGGATTGGACCGGTGTGGTCCACGAATAGTAAGGATGTAACGCACAAGAAGATCCTGGGGTGTGATGGGGTAGGAGCCATTCTGGAGGTATTAGCCGGGACTGGCGTTGAAGCTGTCGCTATTGGTACGTCAAGTCTCTTAAATCGATGAAGCCACTAATCGGAATAGGAGGGGTACATACTCCCAATCTCCCTCAGCTTCTACATGGATCTATTGCTCCTGATTCGCGAAATCGATTGGCTGGGGTAGCAGTCATTTCCGATATTGTCTCATCTATCGATCCTCAAGGTTCAGCGAGGATGCTGAGGGAAGTGATCGATTCGTTCAAGCGATCTAGGAGTGGGAAGGGCGATACGGCAGCTATATTCTCGCCCTCCTGGCAGTCTACCACTCGAGTCAATGATCTTATCGAAGGAGTGATGGCTTTGATGGGTGTTGTAAAGAAGGAGACACCGTTGATCCACCAGGTAAGTCCTCTCGCGTATGAAGGGGAAGCTGACGGTAGATCACAAACAACGTAGTCATCAATGATTCCGCCAATGCCACCCTCGCCGTGGGGGCTAGCCCAATCATGGCGACCAATCCAAGTGACTGCAAAGACCTTAGTCCAGTCATAGGGGCATTATTGATCAACTTTGGGTAAGTCCCAAACCCCATTTGTTAGGCGCTGATTGGTAGGACCATCACCGACAAGGACGGTATGCTTGTTGCTGGCCGTGAAGCGAATGTCAACAAAAAACCGCTGGTGTTTGATCCAGTCGCCATAGGCGCAACATCATTCAGGCGCCAGGTCTCGAAGGGTGAGTACCTCGATGTATGAGGCGCTCATGATGACAGAATTGCTTTCACACTGGCAACCGACTGTTATCAAGGGCAATGCCGCTGAGATTGGAGCCATGGCAGAATCGACCGAGGTATGACTTTTCCCGGCAAAACAGGCTTGAGGTTGATTCAGCAGGTCCTGAGTCGAGGAGTCGATTCTGTAGGGTCTGGATTCGCTAATCCCGGCCGAATAGTCAAAGCACTAGCCAGGAAACGAGGTACGCCACCTCCTCCAGTCGAGTGCTGGTACTGACGTTCAGCTGCAATCGTAGTCCTGACGGGAGAGAACGATTACATCTCGGACGGAAACATCGTACTGAAAGCATCAAACGGTCATGAGCTAGTAGGTCCCCTCTGTAGTCGAGCTGACAAGTAGCTTGGAAGTATAACCGGATCAGGCTGCATGACGGGCACCCTCGTCGCTACATTCTGCGCAGCCGGTCGACTCCATTACCTAGCTACAAACAAGCCTCATGAAGATTCATCTGAGCTAGTGCAAGGCAACATGCTACTTGGTGCTTTGGCTGGGTGAGTAGACCGAGATAACATAGCTGATGGTAGTGTCTGCGTCTTCAATGTAGCGGCAGAGATTGCTGCTGAGAGGGATGATGTGAAAGGTCCAGGAACTTTCCGAGCTGCGTTGCTGGATGAGCTATATAATCTCACGCCGGAGATTCTGCAGGAGAGGGTGAAGGTCGAGGTTGTAGAATGCTAGTTAGACTTGCTATGCTATGCTATGCTTGCCTGCTATGTCGATTGAAATAGTCCGCGGAACGCGGACCAGGCACTTGATCTCTATCTCCAGCAATCTCGGTCTATCCGTTACAAATATCAACATGCTGACTCCTGAACAACTCCAGACATGGCGTGATGATGGGTGAGTCGAGAGTCAGGATTGTTGGCTAGCATCAAAGAGCTGATTTGAAGGTACCTCGTCATACCCGGCTTCTACACTCAGGAAGAGACTGGGCAGATGATCGGTCGAGCCAAGGAGCTGCTGAATGAATTCGACCCATCTGATCACCCCCTCGTAAGTCTCATTACCAGTCCATGACAAACTTATCTAACAGATAAGACGACATTCAAGACTGGAAACGACCACGTCGGAGATGACTACTTTATCAATTCCAATGATAAGGTCAGTTCTCCTCACCCTGACCAACCATTGATTGACCGTCAGATCCGCTATTTCCTCGAACCAAGTTCCCTCTCCACCCCTCCAGAAGGATCTTCAGAACCACCACAACTCCTAGTCCCCCCTTCTCAATCAATCAATAAAATAGGTCATGCCCTCGCGGTTCTAGATCCGATATTTAGGAAATATACACTTGAAGATGGGCGGATCCGGGATGTCGCTCAGGATCTGGGACATTTTAAAAGTGCAAAGGTGTTGCAGAGTATGATTATCTGTAAACAACCTCGGATTGGGGGTATTGGTAAGTCTTTCTGAGCTCAGGATGAACATGATAGGAACTGACGGTAGTCCCTTGTCATAATGATTCTACCTTCTTGTATACCGATCCACCTAGTGCTGTTGGCGCTTGGATAGCTTTGGAAGATTGTACGCCGTCAAATGGCTGCCTAGTGAGCTCAACACCGATGAGCATTACTCCGCTAATAAACAGTCCTTCCTTCCTGGATCACATAAACTCGCTAGGATCTCTAACCGTTTCGTGAAAGATCCAAAAGGTCACGGCACGACCTTCGAGCCTGTTCCGGACGTTGAAGAGAATGACGAGAAATGGGACGAGGTGCCCGGATGGAGAGAAGCTGCTTGTCCCGCCGGCACGCTCGTGTTGATTCATGGTAAATCACCCCTCCGCAGTATAGGCTAATGGATTAGGGAGCGTGATGCATAAATCCCCACCAAATCCTTCTGAGAAAACTAGAATGATCTATACATTCCATATGATCGAGGGAGAGGGTGCGGTATATGACGAGAAGAACTGGTAAGCTGCCAACATCCCACCGTAATGGAGCTGAACGATGCAGGCTGCAACCTACTTCAGAGATGCCTTTCCCGGCGTTGTTCTAGGCCGCCAACATGAAGTTGTATTTGGTACATAATCTGTCAACATGGTAATGTACATCACTGAACTACATTTTGGCTCGAGTGTACGGCGCGCCGGATGTAAGACCACCATCAACAACTATCGCTTGACCATTGATGTACGAGGAGTCGTCTACACGTTAGGCCATGTCGATGAGATCGTTACAGAAGAACTTACCGGACGCCAAGAAAAGAGCAGCCTGAGCGACCTCTAGAGACAGTCAGCAAGGGGTCATTCCGATGGGTAGATACTGACCAGAACCCAAACCCTGCCTGATAAGGGGATTGAGTACACCCATCTTGCCCTCTTTACCAGCCATTTTTGCGATGTCAAACATCAACTTTGTCATATCCGTCTGACCATCAGCTTAGAGACTTGCAGTGGCAACCAGCTCACCTCGATCAATCCCGGGCAGATCGCATTCACCCGAATATTTTGACCTGTCAATTCCCAAGCTGCTGTTTGAGCCATAGATCGTACTGCTGCTTTACTAGCGGAGTAGACGATTGGGCCGGCATTGGCTGTCAATCCGGCCACTTTCCGTTAACTCCTCAGCATCGCTCATATGAGAAAGCTTACCACTAGCGGTGACGACAATAGATCCACCGGCGATGGTCTTGCCCTTTTCAGGGCAGACTTTCTCCATAGCAGCAGGAGCATACTTGATTGCCAAGAATACACTACCAGATCAGCCCAGCTTACACAGCGACCTACCTCAAAGCATTAATCCTCATCACTTCGGTGAACTCCTCCTCGGGAACATCGATTAGCCTTCTAGCCCCTCCTTGTAGCTGATCTTGGATGCCACCCTGTCGGAATTTTGGCAGCATAGTCACTCCGGCATTTGCGAAGAAGAAATCGAGGTGACCTTCTTCGTTCACTGCTTGGTCTACTAGCTCGGATATGGCTTTGGCTGATGCTGCGTCGGCCACTACAGCTGTCACCTGTTTCCGTTAGCACAGCCTTTACACCTTTGCCCGTCGGAACATACCTTAGTTTCCGGGAAATCGGCTTGTAATGCTTTGGCAAAGGCCGTTACTTGATCACTGAAATCAAGTAGATAGATGTGTTTGGCGCCTTCACGAGCCATCAATCGAGCCGCATTTGACTGATTCATCAGCTTCTGATAATAACACGGAACCGATAGCTTACTCCAATCCCAATAGCTGGTCCGACACCGGTAATAATCCCCACCTTCCCCTGCATCCGTTTCCCAACCTCCTTCTTTTTCATTCCAGCATGAAGCCTCTCAAGCGCCTGACCTCGAGTATTGGCATACACCTTCGCCTTGGAAGCTTCCGCTCCAGGAGAGAAAGCAGTAAGCTCGCTTGCTTTACCTTTGATTGCCATTGTTATTGTAAGGTGTATGTACTTGATCAAGGAGATAAATAGGAGCAAATACCCCCACTTCGGTTCGGGCATGTGTGTGTTAACCGGACAGGTACTAAATGAGGGGAATAGATAGAGTACTTGTGATTTGACTTTATGAGACGCGTTCCTGTGTGTGTGCGACATGACTTTGTAGCGCGACTAGGACAATGGCTGGAGATGTAGAGGCGGAGCAGCCATGGGGTAGAGGTAAGTCGTGGATTCACACGATACGGATTAATTCTGCTTGGCTAGAATGGACTGGGACTACAGGCCATGGCGACTGTGGCCGGCTCGCAGATATCCTGTCGTTGCTTTGTGCTCTGTAAGGGTGATAGCTGACGTATTTTTGCAGTCATGATCTGCGGAGGACTTCAATGGCAAGCATATCCAGTCATCATTCGAAGTATGTCTAATCGGTAGGGAGAACAACGGTGAAAAGAGCAGCTCAAAGAAACATGAGTGAGTATCACAATCGAGCTTTGGGACGAGACTAAGTGGCATAGGGGCAAGAACGACCTCCTAGAACCAGGAGTACTGCGTTCACTTTGTAATATCAACGCCGTGAAAGTATTGACGGGCCCCTCCGCAAATTACGCCATGATCCTCGATAGTGAGTCACTCTTGCCTCAGCGTTGCTGATAGTCAGCGTTCGGAGCGGCGTACTTGTTAGGTAGCTTCCCTGGTAGTTCTTACGGCCTGATATCCGCTCTCGAAGCTATCAAGCTGTCTCCTTACCTCGTCGGATCAGAGGTCCGAGAAGCTAAATTCATCGGGGGAGCTTGTGCGGTAGCCCATTGCTTTCTTGTGGACGACCAAGGCGAAGTGTGGGGTTGCGGTACCAATGTTGCTGGTATGCTCGGTCTGGTGAGTCCCGCGATACTTATGGCACTCTGCTGACCTCTAGCCCACAAGTGGTGATGTGCCAAAGTTCACTCGTATCCTAGGACCGTGGTCGCGAGATGCGGAAAAGGTGATCGCAGTATCGGCTGGGAGTATGTTTACCATATTCCTGACGGATGCGGGTTATGTCTATTCTGCTGGATCTGCGGAATATGGACAGCTCGGTCATGGTTATACAGGTAGACTCCGCCGCTCTCAATTGCTTCCTCAGGCTGAGCTACAGGCGAGAAATCAGTAGCTACCAACAAATCATCATTCGGCATCGAGGCACATCCTCGTAAGCGTCTTCAGTGACACCGAGAGCCGTATTGATGATAGGCTTAATCAAGTCTCTACAAGGTACCACGATTGTGCAAATCGCTTCGGCGGCCTATCACTCTTTGGCGCTCGATTCGGAAGGGCAAGTCTGGGCCTGGGGCCACAATGGGCACGGGAGATTGGGACTCCAAGATCAAAAGGACAGGTGGGTGAATGTGTGTAGCGAAGCTGACAGGCAGGAGTCTACCTACTCTTGTGCCATTGGTGAGCGATCCATACGGCGACAGCTGATGATCAGCCAAGGGGAAGGTCCGATCAAGATGTCGCCAAAGCTGTATACTGTGGTCCAACGAGTGAGTTTGCAACCTGTGCTGATCTCTAGGAGTCATGCTGAGATACAGGCTCGGTCGTGATCATGAAGAGTGGCCTGTACTTGATGGCTGGGAAGTGGAATATCACGGGCGATGGGGGTGTCGTGCAGCCATATACGACGTTCAAGTGAGTATCTCTGCATCCCATCAGATCTTGACTGATGTGACAGACCGATACAGGAGCGTGAGTTTCTGATTCAGTAACGTCGGTCTCGACTGAGTTCCAGTCGCGAATTACAACGTCGACAAGGCGGCACTGGGCGGATGTTGCCATTTCCTCACGTGTCCCGCAGATGAGCCAGAAACTCGTTCAATGACGGTGGGCTTTGGTCAGGGTGCTGTAAGTGTTTCACTCCCACCCAGAGTGCTCTACTGATAGATCCAGCTCTATGGTGGCAAGTCACCCCTCATCCGGCGCCAATCCGCTAACTCTTGTAGAACTCGGCCTTGGTGGCAAGGTGCCCTTCAGTGCAGCGAAACCTACCAGATTGACAGCTCTAGACGAGTGTGAAGTGATCGAGTATGTGACCGATAATTTACGAAGCAAAGCTGACATGCAGTATCGGTGCAGCAGCTTGGTTCACCATTTTTATCGTAAGATCCGGGGAGGTCACGAGTTACAGAGACAACACCCTAGGTGCTCTCCCAATGTGGCCTGTCGAGATCGAATCGGCCTGGACATGCATCGCATGCTTTGAAAACCGCGGTGGGCCTGATCCAGTCATGTGTGAGAAGGTATGTCCAGCCTGTCGTTCGGTGGAGAAAAGCTGATGTGTAGTGTGAGGAAGCCTATCACCTCGACTGCCTTGACCCACCTTTGGAGGTTTTACCTGAAGATGACTGGTACTGCCCAGACTGTGAACTAGAAGGTCAAGGGGGTTTGGAGCAGCCATTTAGACCTAGCTCAGAATGGATAAAGGCGCGGAAACAGGGATGGAAGTCAAGCCGGCGTGCGGAGACGATACCATCGCCATCAGTCCA
>Ga0308160_10002762_pt1 | contig 20581 bp, 18 predicted proteins | sample PhyFR1_FD_201036 | JGI IMG/M metagenome (GOLD analysis project Ga0308160, IMG submission 201036) | Phyllosphere microbial communities from UC Gill Tract Community Farm, Albany, California, United States - DLSLF.R1 | ecosystem: Host-associated > Plants > Phyllosphere > Unclassified | place: USA...
ACCGCGGGCAAGAATACCTCGGTGACCAGCAGCAGGCCTTGACGGCGGCGATAGACGCAGCGCCGCGCGTAATAAATGTTCTTGTCGTCCTTCAGGCCGAGCGCCGCTTGCGCGCGGCGCACCAGCGGGTGCCCGGCATCCAGGCGGGCGAATTCGAGCCGGCCACGCCGCACCAGCGGATCGTAGAACAGCGTGGAGCCCAGCGAGCGCTCGCCCAGCGCCGAAAACAGCGGCCAGTCGCTGGCGTCGGCGCTGGCCGGCACCACCGTATGCGCGAACACGACCGGCTTGCCGTCGCATTCGAGCAGCACTTCGCGCTCCCATGCCCGCTGCACGCGCGAAAGTCCGATCGCCCTCGCCTCGTCCACCAGGCACGGGGCGCGGTATTGGTGCAGGCGGCGCACGCGAAACTGGCCGCTGGCGGCCACCAGGCGCGCGGTCAGCGAACCGGGTGTCGCCAGCCAGTCGCGCATCGGCTGCGGCGCGCGCACTGCGCGCGCGTGCGGCTGCCAGGCAGCCAGGCGCAACGACGCATTCCTCACGCCGCCGCGCCCGCCGTACCGGGTCCGACGCCGCAGAAAGCGAGCACCTCGTCCACGTAGTCCCGGAACCCGGAGACAGCATGGTCGCCGCCTTGAATCACATGCTGGCGCGCGCCCGGGTAGTGGGCCACCATCTCGCGGTAGTCCAGTACTTCGTCGCCGGTCGCCGCCAGCAAAAAATACCGCTCCGGGCGCGTGATCTGCGCCACGCGCAACTCGGCCAGTTCGCCGATGTACTCGGGACGGAACTCGAACGGCTCGTCCGAATGCCAGGCGGTGGTCACGCCTACGTGCCGTTCGAGATTGCGGATCGGGTCGACCGCCGGATTGATGACGGCCGCGCGCACGCCCAGGCGTTCGGCCAGCCAGCATGCATAGAAGCCGCCCAGCGACGAGCCGACGATGGCCAGCCCAGCGCCCCCATGCACCGGCGCATGGCGTTCGGCCAGGTCGAGCGCGAGCTTCATCGCGATCTTCGGCGACGCCGGCAGTTGCGGGCAGATCAGGCGTTCGCCCAGGCCCGCCTGCTCGAGCTTCTCGCGCACCACGCGCGCCTTGAACGACTGCGGCGACGAACGAAAGCCGTGCAGGTACAGCACATGCGGCGCAGCCGTCATGGCGCCAGCGCGTCCAGCAGTTTCTGGTGCACGCCACCAAAACCGCCATTGCTCATCACCAGGATATGGTCGCCCGGCTGCGCTTCCTGCACGATGGCCTGCACCATATAGTCGATCTGGTCGAAGCTGTGCGCGATCTTCCCCATCGGCTTGAAGGCGTCGGCCAGCGACCAGCCCAGCGCCTGCTGGCTGCCGAAGCCGAACACCAGGTCGGCGTCCTTCAGGCTGCCCGGCAGCGCATCCTTCATCGCGCCCAGCTTCATCGTGTTCGAGCGCGGCTCGAGCACGGCCAGGACGCGGCCCTTGGCGGAACCGACGCCCGATCCTATCTTCTGGCGCAGGCCGCCCACGGTGGTGGCGATCGCGGTCGGGTGATGGGCGAAATCGTCGTACACCGTGATGCCGCCCACCACGCCGCGCACTTCCATGCGGCGCTTGACGTTCTGGAAGCGCCCCAGCGAATCGATGGCCTGGGCCACCGGCACGCCGACGTGCCGGGCGGCAGCGATCGCGGCCAGCGCGTTCGAACGGTTGTGCTTGCCGGTCAGGTCCCAGTGGACGGTGCCCTGGCTCTCGCCATTGAACAGGACGTCGAAGCTTGCCCCGCCCGGATGCTCGACCATCGCCCAGTTGTCGCCATCGGCCGAACCGAAGCTTTCCTTGTCGCTCCAGCAGCCGCGCTTGAGCACGCGGGCGATCGAGGCTTCGTCGCCGTTGACGACCAGGCGGCCCACGCCCGGCACGGTGCGCACCAGGTGGTGGAACTGGGTCTCGATGGCGCCGATGTCGGGGAAGATGTCGGCGTGGTCGTATTCGAGGTTGTTCAGCACCGCGGTCTTGGCGTGGTAGTGGACGAACTTGCTGCGCTTGTCGAAGAAGGCGGTGTCGTACTCGTCGGCCTCGATCACGAAGAAGTCCGACGGCGTCGCGCCATGCAGGCGCGCCGAGACGCCGAAGTTCATCGGCACGCCGCCGATCAGGAAGCCCGGCGCGTAACCCGCGTCTTCCAGGATCCAGGCCAGCATCGAGGTGGTCGTGGTCTTGCCATGCGTGCCGGCCACGGCCAGCACCCATTTCTCGCGCAGGATGTGTTCGCCGATCCACTGCGGACCCGACACATACGGCAGGGCGCGATTGAGGATTTCCTCGATCAGCGGATTGCCGCGCGTCATGACATTACCGATCACATACAGGTCGGGATCCAGCGCCACCTGCTCCGGGCCATAGCCCTGGATCAGTTCGATTCCCTGGGCTTCCAGCTGGGTGCTCATCGGGGGATAGACGTTGGCGTCGCAACCGGTCACGCGGTGACCCGCTTCCTTGGCCAGAACCGCCAGGCCGCCCATGAAGGTGCCGCAAATGCCGAGGATATGAATGTGCATGGAAGAAGAGCTAGATAGCCATGTAAATAAGCGAATACGCGATTCTACCCGAGCCGCCTGATTTTCCGTTCAAGAGTATCATCGGGCCATGATGCCGAACTTGAACAACGATCTCCTCCAGCTGCGTACCGAGATCGCCCTCGTCGCCGCGCGCATGATTGCCCGGGACGGCGCCGATATCGCTACCGCGCGCCGCAAGGCCGCCCGCCAGGTGCTGGGCGTGGACGCCCCCAAGCCGAACATGATGCCCGACGACCTGCAGGTCGAGGACGAAGTGCGCAAATACCAGGCCCTGTTTGGCGGCCCGGCGCACGCCGAACACCTGGCCGGGCTGCGCGCCACCGCGCTGCAGGTCATGGAAGCCTTGTCCGAATTCCATCCCTACCTGACCGGCGCCGTCCTGCACGGCACTGCGGGCGAGCACGACGCCATCCACCTCCAGCTGTTCGCCGACAGTGCCAAGGAGGTCGAGATCCACCTGCTTAACCGTAATGTTAATATCGACATCTCGGAAACCCCGCATTTCAAGGGGGGCCGCCATGCGCCGGTCGAAACCGTCACGTTCTCGTGGAAGAAACAAACGGTGCATGCCGAACTGTATGAATACCAAGACCTGCGCGGCGCGCTCAAGCCGCGCGCGGATGGCCGTCCCCAGCGCATCGACGCCGCGGCCCTGCGCGCGCTGATCGACGCCGCCGATTCCCTGGAACAGGACGAATGAACAAGAAACATCTGGCCGCGTATGCGGCAGTCGCCGCGCTGTTCGGCGTCATGGGCGCGGTCGTCGCCGTCTACAAGAAGCAGCCGCCGCCGGCGACCACCGCCGTGGCCCCGGCCAACGGCGCCGTGCACTCGGCCGCCACGTCCCTGTATGCACAGTCGCTCAACGACCTGCAGGGCCAGCCGCAGGCGCTGGCCAAATGGAAGGGCAAGCCGCTGCTGGTCAATTTCTGGGCCACCTGGTGCGCGCCGTGCGTGCAGGAGATGCCCGAGCTGTCGCACCTGGCCGGCGACGACGGCGGCAAGCGCTTCAATGTGATCGGCATCGGCATCGATTCGCCCACCAATATGAGCGAGTTCGCCGCCAAGCACCAGATCGCCTATCCGCTGTACGTGGGCGGCATGGGCGGCACCGAGCTGTCGCGCGAGTTCGGCAACAGCGCCGGCGGCCTGCCCTACACCGTGCTGATCGGCGCGGATGGACAGGTGATCAAGACCTATCTGGGCAAGCTCAAGTTCGACGAACTGCGCGCCGATCTCGCCAAACTGGGTAGTTGAACAGGCAGTTACCGAACGGTCGTACGAATTTAAATGCCGTTAACTCCCCCTATCGACGGGCAATTTTACTGCTTGCCAATAGACGAGCTAGGCGGCACAATGCCTGACTTTCGGGCAACCAGACTCCCACCATGGCGACAAAGCTACTGCTGCTGAACGGCCCCAACCTCAATCTATTGGGGACGCGGGAACCGGAAGTGTATGGCACGGCCACACTCTCCGATATCGAGCAGGCAGCAGTGGCACAGGCAGGCGAAGCCGGTGCAGTACTGGAGACCTTCCAGAGCAACCATGAGGGAGCGCTGATCGACCGCATCCACGCCGCCAGGACCGAAGGCGTGGATTTCATCGTGATCAATCCTGGGGGCCTGACCCATACCAGCGTAGCCCTGCGCGATGCGTTCGCCTCGGTGAGCATTCCCTTCGTGGAGGTGCATATCTCGAATATCCACCAGCGCGAGTCGTTCCGCCACCATTCCTATCTGTCCGGCATTGCGCGCGGCGTGATCTGTGGACTGGGGGTGGACGGATATCGGTTTGCCATCGACTTCGCACTTAAATAGCGTTAATCTACGTCAACTTCATGTAACAGCGGCCGTTCGACCACCCATGACGCAGCGGCCTGCTCTCTAAAACGAATAATTCCAAGGGGTTTCACATGGATCTACGAAAACTCAAGACCTTGATCGACCTGGTCGCTGAATCGGACATCGCCGAACTCGAAGTCACCGAAGGCGAAAGCAAGGTACGCATCGTCAAGTCGTCCGCAATCCCGCAGAACCAGATGGTCATGCTGCCGCCACAGGGCGTGCAGCAGTACGCGGCGCCTGCCCCAGCCGCAGCGGCGCCTGCCCCGGCAGCCGCGCCGGCAGTCGCCGCCGAACCGACCGGCCACGTGGTCAAGTCGCCGATGGTCGGCACCTTCTACCGTTCGTCCGCCCCGGGCGCAGCCGCCTTCGTCGAAGTCGGCGCGAACATCAAGGAAGGCGATACCCTGTGCATCATCGAAGCGATGAAGCTCCTGAACGAAATCGACGCCGATGTCACCGGCGTCGTCACCAAGATCCTCGTGGAAAACGGCCAGCCGGTCGAATTCGGCCAGCCGCTGTTCGTGATCGGCTGATCAAGCTTCTAAGCCGGCCGCGCGACCTGCGCCGCCGGCCCATCCATGACGTGTCCGGCGCCGCCTGTATCCCAGCCGCGCCGGTTTTCACTGAATACCGGACCTACCATGTTTGAAAAAATCCTCATCGCCAACCGTGGTGAAATCGCGCTGCGTATCCAGCGCGCCTGCCGCGAGCTGGGCATCAAGACGGTCGTCGTTCACTCCGAGGCGGACAAGGACGCCAAGTACGTGAAACTGGCGGACGAATCGGTCTGCATCGGACCGGCACAGTCGACCCTCAGCTATCTCAACATGCCTGCGATCATCAGCGCGGCCGAAGTGACCGACGCCGAAGCGATCCACCCGGGCTACGGCTTCCTGTCCGAGAACGCCGACTTCGCCGAGCGCGTCGAGAAATCCGGCTTCGTCTTCATCGGCCCGCGTTCCGACTCGATCCGCCTGATGGGCGACAAGGTCTCGGCCAAGCAGGCCATGATCCGCGCCGGCGTGCCGTGCGTGCCGGGCTCGGACGGCGCATTGCCGGACGACCCGAAAGAAATCGTGCAGACGGCGCGCCGCGTCGGCTACCCGGTCATCATCAAGGCCGCCGGCGGCGGTGGCGGCCGCGGCATGCGCGTGGTGCATACCGAAGCGGCCCTGCTCAACGCCGTGGCGATGACCAAGACCGAGGCCGGCACCGCGTTCGGCAATCCGGAAGTCTATATGGAGAAGTACCTGGAGAATCCGCGTCACGTGGAAATCCAGATCCTCGCCGATGAACACAAGAACGCTGTCTGGCTGGGCGAACGCGACTGCTCGATGCAGCGCCGCCACCAGAAGGTGATCGAGGAAGCGCCGGCGCCGGGCATCCCGCGCAAGCTGATCGAAAAGATCGGCGACCGCTGCGCCGAAGCCTGCCGCAAGATCGGCTACCGCGGCGCCGGCACCTTCGAGTTCCTGTACGAGAACGGCGAGTTCTACTTCATCGAGATGAATACCCGCGTCCAGGTCGAGCACCCGGTCACCGAGATGATCACCGGGATCGACATCGTGCAGGAGCAGATCCGCATCGCCTGCGGCGAGAAGCTGCGTTTCCGCCAGCGCGACATCATGCTGTCGGGTCACTCGATCGAGTGCCGCATCAATGCCGAGGATCCGTTCAAGTTCACGCCTTCGCCGGGCCGCATCACCAGCTGGCACCCGCCGGGCGGCCCCGGCATCCGTGTCGATTCGCACTCGTATGCCGGCTACTATGTGCCACCGCATTACGACTCGATGATCGGCAAGGTAATTTCGTACGGTGCGACCCGCGAGCAGGCGATCCGCCGCATGCAAATCGCGCTCTCCGAAATGGTGGTCGAAGGTATCCTCACCAATATTCCGCTGCATCGCGAACTGATGGTCGACGCCCGCTTCATCGAAGGCGGCACCAATATTCACTACCTCGAGCAGAAACTGGCCGCCAAGCCGGGCCTGACCAAGGAAACGGCGCTCGGCGCCAAATCGGAAGCCAAGGTACAAGAATGAGCTGGACTGAAGTCGTCATCGAAATCGCCCGCGACCACGCCGAAGCGTTGTCCGACGCCCTGATGGAAGCCGGCGCGCTGTCGGTGTCCGTCGAGGACGCCGACGAGGGCACCGAGGACGAAAAACCGCTGTTCGGCGAGCCGGGCATGGAGCCGACCGAGGCGGCGTGGGACCACAGCCGCGTCGTCGCGCTCACCGACTCCGACGCCGACCAGCTGGCCATCGTGACCGAGGCCGCGCAGGCGATCGCGCTCGACATCGTGCCGGCCTTTACCACCCGCAAGGTGGAAGACGCCGACTGGGTGCGCCTGACCCAGTCGCAGTTCGAGCCCATCCACATCGGCAAGAACATCTGGGTCGTGCCGAGCTGGCACGAGGCGCCCGATCCATCGGGCCTGATCCTCGAGCTCGATCCCGGCCTGGCGTTCGGCACCGGCAGCCATCCGACCACCCGCCTGTGCATGGAATGGCTCGAGGCGCATCCGGCGCCCGGCAAATCGGTGCTCGACTACGGCTGCGGTTCGGGCATCCTGGCGATGGTCGCCAAGAAGCTCGGCGCACAAGACGTGGCCGGCGTCGACATCGATCCGCAGGCGATCGAGTCGGCGCGCGCCAACGCCGAACGCAATGGCGTCGCGATCGACTACTACCTGCCCGACACCTTCGCCGCGTCAGGCAACGAGCGTCATGCGGGCGGCAAGTTCGACATCGTGGTGGCCAACATCCTGTCGAGCCCACTGAAGCTGATGGCGCCGATGCTCTCCGGCCGCGTGGCGCCGGGTGGTTCGCTGATCCTGTCCGGCGTGCTGGCGCGCCAGGCCGACGAAGTGGCCGCCGCCTACGCGCCTTTCATCAAGCTGGGCGTCTGGGCCGAGCAGGACGGCTGGGTTGCCCTTCACGGGACGCTCGGCCAGGACAGCGCGCCGCCGCCCCGTACCCAGGACTGAACCGGCATGGCGCTCGCCACCCAATGCCCCCACTGCGGCACGCAGTTCCGCGTTGCCGCAGACCAGCTCAAGCTGCGGGGGGGCATCGTGCGCTGCGGCGCCTGCCAGCAGATCTTCGACGGTAACCGTTCGCTGGTCGACCTGGCCGCTTCCGCGCCCGCGCCGCAGCCAGCACCTGCCGCGCCTCCCGTGGCGCCATTCGCACCGCCTGCGGCTTCCTCCGCACCACCTGCTGCTTCCGCGCCGCCTGCTGCTTCCGTAGCGCCTGCTGATGCCGTAGCGCCTGCGGCTTCCGCACCGCCTGCACCGTCCGCCGACGAGGTGCCGGTCTACATGCTCGACTTCGACCACACGTTTGCTTCGCCAGGCATCCTGCCGCGCGAGGAAACCGCGCCGTTGCAGCCAGAAAAAGACGCGCCGCCGGCGCCAGCCACACCCGCGCCGGCGGTCGACTTCTCGGAATTCGATCCGCAACCCGACTTCGACAGCCCGCCACGTCCGGCGGACTGGTATGCGATCCCCGGCTCGATCAAGACCGGCTGGTCGAAGCCGGTCAGGCGACCCGAACCCGCTGCCTTCCCGGAACTGGTCAGGGACCCGCAGCCGGAGCCGGTCGTTGCGCCAGTGCCAGAGCCGGAGCCGGAGCCCGTTCCAGCGCCAGCGCCGAAGCCAGTGCCGGTTCCAGAGCCGGCTCCAGTGCCGGAGTCGAAGCCGGTGCAGGTAGCGGAATCCGTTGCCGAGCCGGAGCCTGTTCCCGAGCCGGAGCCTGTTCCCGAGCCGGAGCCTGTCGCGGCGCCTGAACCCGCTCCCGAACCTGACCCGGAACCGGAACCTGTTGCCGAACCTGTTCCCGAACCAGTGCCTGAGCCTGAGCCTGAGCCAGAGCCAGAGCCAGAGCCAGAACCCGAGCCTGAGCCAGAACCCGAGCCGGAGCCGGAATCAGTGCCTGAACCCGAGCCCGAGCCGGAACCGGAACCAGTGCCCGAACCTGAACCGGAAACCACGTACGTCTCCGCGCCCGTCTTCAGTCTGGACGGGCCCACCACCTTGCTGCTGCGCGAATCCGCCGGCGGCTCGCCGCCGCTGGTGTCGTCCGCTACGCCGCCAGCGGCCAATTCCGCGCGCAACCGCGCCGCCGAGGCGCGCGCCCGCCGCTCCAAGCTGACCCCGACCCGGATCGAGGACACGCCCAAGCTGCGCGTGCCCGAGATCGACGAACCCGAGTTCGTGCGGCGCGGCCGCCAGCGCGAGCAGTCCGGCAAGACCATGCGCACCGCGCTCATTGCCGGCAGCGTGCTGCTGTTCCTGGCGCTGGTGCTGCAATCGATGGTGGGCTGGCGCGACGTGCTGGCGGCGCGCTACCCCGAGCTGCGTCCGCTCCTGGTGTCCACCTGTTCCCTGTTCGGCTGCAGCGTCGACCTGCCCGCGCGGCCGGACGCGCTGGTGATCGAGACCGGTGAACTGATCACGCTGGGCGGCAACGCCTATACGCTGAGCACGGTGCTGCGCAACCAGGACGACATGGCGCTGGCCTGGCCCAGCATCGAACTGACCCTGAACGATAGCGACGACAAGCCGCTGGTGCGGCGCGTGTTCGGTCCGCGCGACTATGCGCCGCAGGCGGCCGGCGCCCTCACCGGTTTCGGCGCGCGCGCCGAGCAGCCGGTCAAGATCCATTTCAGGCTGGAGGGCGTCACGCCGTCCGGCTACCACATTGCCGTTTTCTACCCCTGAAGGCTTCCTCATGACCAAAACCGCCCTGATCTGCGGCTCGCTCGCATTCGACAAGATCATGCAATACCACGGCCGCTTCGGCGACACGCTGCTGGCAGACCAGCTGCACCGTGTGAACGTCTCGTTCCTGGTGCCGACCCTGCGCACCGAATACGGCGGCTGCGCGGCCAATATCGCGTACAACCTCAAGCTGCTGGGCGGCGAGCCGCTGATGATGGGCACCCTGGGCATGGACGGCGGCGACTACCTGAAGCGCATGGAACAGCAAGGGCTTGCGACCCGCGGCATCCGCACGATCGAGGACGCCTACACCGCCCAGTGCTTCGTCACCGCCGACCAGGACAATAACCAGATCAACGCCTTCCACCCTGGTGCGATGCAGTACTCGCACGAGAACAACGTGGCCGACCAGGGTGCCCTGGCAGTGGCGATCATTTCGCCGGACGGCCGCGACGGCATGATCAAGCACGCGCGCGACTGCGCCGAACAGAAGGTGCCGTTCATGTTCGACCCGGGCCAGCAACTGCCGATGTTCTCGGGCCAGGAGCTGATCACCTTCATCGGCCAGGCCAGCTACCTGGCGTGCAACGACTATGAATTCGAGATGGTGATGGACCGCACCGGGCTGACCCAGGCCGACATCGCGGCGCGCCTGGACGCCCTGATCATTACCCGCGGCGCCGAAGGCTCGGACATCCTTGCCGGCGGCGAGCACCACCGCATCCCGGCGGTGCCTGCGGCCAATGTGGTCGACCCGACCGGCTGCGGCGACGCCTACCGCGCCGGCCTGCTGTTCGGGATCACCAATGGCCTGGACTGGCCTACCAGCGGCCGTATCGCCAGCCTGCTGGGCGCGATCAAGATCGCCTCGCAAGGTGGCCAGAATCACCGCTTCACGCCGCAAGAGTTCGACCAGCAGTTCGAGTCGGCGTTCGGATTCACGTTCCGCTGATCGGATACCGGGCGGACGCCCGCCGACAGGATCGCGCCGGGGCGGTTGCCGCCGGCCCGACAAAAAAAAGGCCCTGCTCGTGCAGGGCCTTTTTTCATTCAGCGGCGCGGGCGGCGCTCAGGTACATCCGAACATCAGGCACACCCGGACATCAGGCTCCCGGACATCAGGCAAACCCGAACACCTGCCGCAGCACGAACAGCAAAATCTGGATCAATACCAGCGCCACCAGCACCGACAGGTCGATCCCGCCGATCGGCTTCACCACGCGCCGGATCGGGCGCAGCAGCGGCTGGTTCAGTGCGTGCACGAAGGGCGCCAGCGGCGCGTTCGGGTTCACCCAGCTGAAGATCGCTTCGATGATGAGCAGCGCCATGAAGCCGTACAGGATCCAGGTCAGGAAGCGGTGCAGCGCATACAGCAGCACGATCTCGCCGCTCGCCCCGCTCACCAAGAGGAGCAGGCTGGCCAGCAGCACGATCAGGAAGGCGCCGATCAGGCTTGCCCAGTCATAGCCGCGGGTGCCCGGCACCATGCGCCGCAGCGGCATCACCAGCCAGTCGGTGATCGTGTGGACGAACTGACGGATCTGGTCGGGAAGACGCACGCGGATGGCATTCGTCCAGAAGCGCAGCAGCAGCACCCCGCCCAGCAGGCCCGCAACGATATCGACGATAAACTGAAGAATGGACAGCACGTACTCTCCTTACAAAAAAAAGCCGCTGTGCGAACAATCACACAGCGGCATTGTGCCTGAACCAGGCCCGGCTTGCCATGTGCACACAGCGCACGGCAGGCCGGAAGTCGTCCGGTATTAAGGACGGCTGCTGGTCGGGAACGGCCATGCGGTCGGGGCCAGCACGGTCTTGGCAGCAGGAGCAGCAGCTGGCGCGGCCGGAGCGGCGGCAGGAGCGGCGGCTGGTTCGGCAGGCTTGGCAGCTGCTTTCTTGGCCGCTGGCTTGGTCGCTGCAGGCTTGGCGTCGACCTTGGCGTCGGCCTTCACTTCTGGCTTGGCGTCGGCCTTGGTGTCGACTTTCGCTTCCGGCTTCACGGCGGCTGGCTTGGCGGCTGGCTTGGCGGCTGGCTTGGTCGCGGCTGGCTTGGTCGCGGCTGGCTTGGCGGCTGGCTTGGCAGCAACAGTCTTGGTCGCAGCAGCTTTTACTGGCGCAGCTTTTTGGGCGGCTGGAGCCGCCTTTTTAGCGGCTGGCTTGGCAGTTGCGGTCTTTTTCGCGGCTGGTTTGGCAGCGGTTTTGGTTGCGCTCGCCTTTTTAGCAGCAGGTTTTGCAGCGGCCTTGGTGGCAGTTTTAGTAGCGGTCGCCTTTTTGGCTGCCGGTTTAGCGGCGGCTTTGGTGGTGGTCGCTTTTTTAGCTGCCGGTTTAGCGGCGGTTTTGGTCGCGGTCGCTTTCTTGGCGGCTGGTTTGGCGGCTGCCTTGCTTGCGGTCGCTTTCTTCGCTACTGGCTTGGCTGCGGTCGCTTTCTTGGCTGCCGGTTTAGCAGCGGCCTTGCTTGCCGATTTAGCGGCTGGCTTGGCTGCGGCTTTCTTGGCTGCCGGTTTAGCGGCGGCTTTCTTGGCGGCTGGTTTAGCCGCGGCTTTCTTGGCCGCTGGTTTAGCAGCAGCTTTCTTGGCGGCCGGCTTGGTTGCCGATTTGGCGACCGATTTAGCGGCCGGCTTGGCGGCCGGTTTAGCGGCGGCTTTCTTTGCTGCCGGCTTTGCTGCGGCTTTCTTCGCTGCCGGTTTGGCTGCTGGCTTGGCAGCGGCTTTCTTAGCGGCCGGCTTGGCTGCCGGTTTAGCAGCGGCTTTCTTCGCGGCTGGCTTGGCTGCCGGTTTGGCGGCGGTTTTCTTCGCTGCCGGCTTGGCTGCCGATTTAGCTGCCGATTTAGCGGCGGCTTTCTTCACTGCAGGTTTTGCAGCCGATTTGGTCGCGGTTTTAGCCGTCGCCTTGGTGGCGCTGGTCTTGGTCGCAGTTGCTTTCTTTGCAGCAGGTTTTGCCGCGGTTTTCGCTGCTGGCTTGCTCACTGCCTTGGCTGCCGGCTTGGCGGCGGCCTTGGTGGTGGTCTTGGCCGCGGCTTTCTTCGCGACTGGCTTCTCTGCTGCTGCCTTGGTGCCCGACTTCGTCGTGGACGAAGGCGCGCTCTTCACTGCTGCCTTTGCTGCTGGTTTCTTAGCGGTTGCCATTTTATGTTCTCCTTCATCTGCGATGAGAAATACGCTCAAGGTTTAAAACCCGCCCGATCATTTACTACCAGGCGAGTTATTCATCGACCAATCTGCGCATCGATTCGGGTCAATGAATCCGGCACCGGCTGAACTGCTGCAACTCCTCACAGTTGCAGCGCTTCAGCCAACGTCGACAGGTCACCGTTCCAGCGTTTTCACATCGCTACCCTTGCGGGCGCGAAAAGAAAAAGCCGCCTTGCCTGAGCAATTGGTCAGACAAGCCGGCTTGTTCTTTTCGCTTCGCTTACGTGCATACTGTTTGGTTCAGCGTCCTATTATTCGATCGATTTTGCCCGATGCCCGCGACAATATCACATCTTCTCGGTTTGACAAATTCAATCACGTAAAGTACGCGCATTCTTTGTGAGCGCGCAACCGTGAATGGCAAAAAAAGTCGCGTGATTTGGACAATGAATAGCGCTGCGTGCGCGCCATTCGCGCCGAGCCGGCATCGAAGCGCGCCTTTACCTATCGGCTTTCACGCAATCGATTAACCATCGGCCCGCCGCTGCGGCGACTGGTGTTTCATCAAAATCGCGTGCATCGAAAATCCGATCCCGGCAAAGCGTGGTTTTCGCGTTTCAATTGCGTCAACTCGCCGTTTTCCGGTTCCTGCCCGACCATATGGCGCAGCATCTGTTCCGGTCCGGGATTGGGCTGCGCGTGGCCGAGCACCGATCGCGCGCGCCGCAAGTTGCGGCCGGCGGCGCGACGGCGGCCTTCAACGCCGGGGCGCCTGGCAGGTCACAGGGCGTATGGCCCGTACCAGTAGGTGACGTCGATGACGCCGCCACGCTGCGACACATACGCCTGGCGCGTCGCGCAGTCGACGAACAGTCTGCGCCGGGTGCCGTCCATCAGCAGCACCGCTTCGCTCGCAGCACGGCTGCCAACGGGGGCCAGCGCAGTCTGCGCCGATCCCGGTGGCCTCGGCGCGCCCGGCCTGGCGACAATGTTCGTGTTCAGCATGCCGGCCAGCGTGAAGCCGCGCTGCGCGTCGCGTTGCAAGGCCTGCGCGATCAGGGCGACGCAGGCGGCGTCGCGCGGCGCATCCGTCACCAGGCCCGCCAGGACGATTGGCGGCAGCGATGGCGGCTCTGGCGCGGCGCAGGCGCCCAGCAGAGAACAGGACGACAAGACCAGCCAGGTGGAGCGTTTCATGGTGACTCCGGATCGCAATGAAAAATGACGGCATCGGGCGCGGGCGCGCCCCACGCATGCCGCCAGCGGTCGAGCAGCGCGACCCGTGGCGCACGGTTTCGCCCGGCGGGCCGCGCTCTTCTGCGAGCCATGCTAGCGCAGGCGCGCCGCAGGGGAAGTACTCGCCCATAAATAAATGTGTTTTTGGCTGCCATAACCGGCGCGCTGCTGCGTTGGCTCCTGCTTGCAGTGCTCGCACTGCGGCGCACTCGCCGCCTTGCATCGCCTCCGCTTCTGTTTGCCAAAACTCACATTTATTTCTTGTCGAGTACTTAGCGTTTCGGCGCGATGCGCCATACGGCGCCGCCGGCGTCGTCCACCACCAGCAGCGCGCCATCCTGCGCCACCTCGACCGCGGCCGGACGGCCCCAGACATCGCGGTCGCTCGCCACCATGCCGCTCATGAAGTCCTGGTAGCGGCCGGTCGGCACGCCATCCTTCATGAACACCCGCACCACCTTGTAGCCGGTGCGCACGCCGCGGTTCCAGGAGCCGTGCAGGGCGACGAAGATATCGCCCTCGTACTCTTTCGGGAACGCGTTCTGCGCGCCCTTCGGGGCGTGGTAGACCGCCATGCCGAGCGGCGCCGAATGCGCTTGCAGCAGCACGTCCGGCGTGATCGTCTTGCCCTTCAGGTCGGGGCGCACGCCCTTCATGCGCGGATCCTCGTTGTCGCCGATGTAGTACCACGGCCAGCCATAGAAGCCGCCCTGGCGCACCCGCGTCAGGTAGTCGGGCGGCAGGTTGTCGCCCAGTGCGTCGCGCTCGTTCACATTGCACATCACGTCGCCGGTGGCGGGATAGACCAGCATGCCGACACAGTTGCGCAGGCCGGTCGCGTAGGTGCGGCGGTTCTTGCCGTCCGGGTCGAAGGCCATCACGGTGGCGCGGTCGGTCTCGACGCCCCAGGCGGCGCCGACGCCATGGCGCTGCTCCCATTGCGCGAGCGGCGCCGGTGGATTGGGGCCGATATCGGCAGCGACGTTGGTGGCCGAGCCGATCGACAGCAGCATGGTCCGGTAGTCCTTCGAGAACGCCAGCGTGCGCGTGGTGTGGCCGCCGCTGGTCTCGGACAGTTCGGGAATCACCACCTCGGCCGCGCCGCGCGCCTTCAGGTCGCCGTTGCGGTAGGGGATGCGCACCACCGAGTTGACGTTGGCGACGTACAGGTATTGCGGATTGCCTCCGGACGGCCAGAACGCCATGCCGTAGGGACGCGACAGGCCGCTGGCGAAGACCTCGACGCTGTCGGCCTTCTCGCCGTTCTTCGAGCGCAGCACCTTGACCTGCCCGGCGCCGGTGGCGGCCAGGAACACGTCGCCATTGGGCGCGCGCAGCGCCACGCGCGGCTTGTCATCGACTTGCGCGAACACGCTGACGGCAAACCCCGGCATCACGGTCGGCAGCGAGCCGTTGGGGCGCGCCTGCACGCGCGGGCCATTGCCGGCGCTCGCGGTGGCGTAGGGCGCGGCCAGGTCGGCCGGCTTGAAGTGATACACGCGTCCAGGCTGGTTATCGTCCCACGAGCCGGCGCGGCTCGCTGGCTCGCCGGCGCCGGGCGCCGGGCTTGCGGCCACGGCGCTCGCACCCTGCAGGCTGGCCAGGTAATCGATCAGCGCGCCGCGCGTCTTCTGGTCCGGCACGCCGACCGGCATGGTGGTGCCGGGCACGCGCTTGCCCGGATCGAGCAGGAATGCATCGAGTTCGGCGCGGGTCCAGGTCAGGCCGCCGGCGCCGGCCTTGGCGAGCGCCGCCGAATAATTGAAACCCGGGACCGCGGCGGCCTTGCGGCCGACGACGCCGAACATGCCCGGACCGGCCAGCGGCGACAGTGCCGCATCGACCGTGTGGCAGCTGGCGCAGTTGTTCTGGAAGATGCTGCGACCTGCGGTCACTTGTGGCGCGGCGTGTGCGACGGATACCGTCGCCAGGCTGGCGAGCATGAGGGCATGCAGCGTCAGAGGTTTGGCAAGCAAGGCTGTCTCCTGATGGCTTGAAAAATCGCCATCATAGTGCAAGCCCGGGGTGCGCACGCGCGTTTGTTCGGCCAGGTCGCGGGATCGGCTTACCCGGCCCAATCCAGCCTGGCGCGGTAGGCGCGCAACAGCGCCGCGCGGCGCGGCCTGAAGCTGGCGCCGGTCGCTTGCACCCACTGGATGCGGTCGGCGCGAAACATGCGAAAGTCTTCGCGCAGGCAGCAGCGCGCCAGCACCACCAGCATGCGGTCGAGGTAGACGATGGCGAGCGGCCAGATCGTGCGCTCGCTGGCGACGCCGTCGCGGTCAAGGTAGCCGATGGACAGCGCTTCCTCGCGCCAGCAGCAGGCGCGCACCACGGCCATGTCGGGCAGGCTGGCGTAGCGCTCCTGGAAGCGATGCACGCCCGACACCGCATGCAGCAGATGCTGCTGGCCCAGCGAAGGCAGCGTGGAGGCGACCTTGCCCAGCACCGCCTGCGCCGCCGCGACCAGGGCCGGATCACCCATGCCCTGCACCTCGGCCATGCCGAGCGTCAGCGCCTCGATCTCGATGCGGCTGAACGTCTGCGGCCGCAGCATGCCGTCTTCGACCAGGGTGTAGCCGACTCCGCGCTCGCCGCCGATCTCGGCGCCGCCCGTGCGCAAGGTCTCGATGTCGCGGTAGACCGAACGCACCGACACGCCGGTCTCTGCCGCCAGATGCGCCGCCGTCACGGGCGGCTCCAGGCGGCGCAGGGCATCGAGCAGGCGAAACAGGCGGTCGGTACGGGGCATTTCGCTACTGACAAGAACTGACAGGACGGATGCCTATAGTAGCACCTGCAGCACCTGTCCTTTCACCCACCACCAAGGAGTTTTCGATGTCGGTCCAGGCAGTCACCCACCTCAACTTCCAGGGCCAGGCGCGCGCCGCGCTGGCCTTCTATCAGCATGTGTTCGGCGGCCAGATCACGCAATTCACGTACCGGGATTTTGGCCAGGTCGCCGATCCCGCCGACGCCGAGCGCATCGTGTGGGGCCAGGTCGCCGCAGCCAGCGGCTTTCGCATCATGGCGTTCGACGTCGCGACCGGCACGCCCTGGCGGCAGGGAGAAAATGCCTTCTATGTGGCGCTGGGCGGCGCCGACGAGACCGAGATCCGGGCGCTGTGGGACAAGCTCGCCGACGGCGCCGGCATCGTGCATGCGCTGGCGCCAGCCGCGTGGTCGCCCCTGTACGGCATGCTGAAAGACCGCTTCGGCGTGGTATGGGCGGTCAACGTCGCCGCCGGCGGCCAGGCCGGCTGACGACCGGCCGCAGTCAAGGCAGCGCAGCGCAGCCTGGCCTCGTTCTTGGCGTTCGCCGTGGGGGCGGCGGACCCCACATGGGGCGCCGCGCCGCAGCGGCCGGGCGCCGCCTGACGCCTTCGGGACGGCGCACGGCCCGCGCCGCCGTCGCCGTTCAGCGCGGCTCGGGCTGTGCGGCGCGCATCAGGTCGCGCAGCCGTTCGAGCACTTCGTAATCGGTGAAGTTGATATGGTCGCGCCAGACCAGCACCCACCTGCCGACATGCACGACGGCCTGGTCGTCATCGGCCACGGCGGCGCTCGACAGCAAGGTCAGGACCCCGATGATGCGCCGGTCCATGCCGCGCAGGGCGTCCTGGAGCGCATTCATCTGCGCGTCGATGAATTCGGCCAGCAACTGATCGGCCGCGCCGTCCATCGATGCGCGCGCCTGCGTCGGCAGTGCCGGCCCTGGGGCGGACCACCTGACCAGCGCCGATGCGTCGAGGACGACGAGCCCCCGGTTCTTCGCCCGCTGGCGGCCATCGAGGGCCGTGACCAGCCGCGCGCAGGCGGTCCTGATGCTGTCCTGGATGCCGGCATCGGGCCGCAGCCGCTCGGCGGCGATGTAGAACTGATGGCGTCCGTGGGCGAAGGTGGCGCTGCCGTCGGCCGCCAGCGGAACCCGTCCTTCGTGCGCGACCTGCTGGACGTAGGCCGCGGCGCGGGCATGGAACAGGGCGTCGCGCGCCGGATGGCCAGCGGCGGCGGCAGGATCGATGATGCGTATCGGGCCGCGGGTCGCGGCGCTCAACTGGGCGGCCAGGCCGGCCAGCTCCGCGGGCGGGCAGGCGCCGAACGACCGGTGGATCTGGATCAAGGCCGGCGCCTCGTAGGCGAAGGTCGCCATGATGGGGTGCAGTTCGCGCATGCCGAGCTTGCCGCGTCCGGCGACGAAGTCGTCCCATTTTTCCAGCATCTTGCGGTAGGCGGCATGCCGCTCCGGGTCGATCTCGACGCCCAATGACCTCATCCAGGTGAGCGCGCCATCGAGATCGGCTAACAGTTGCGCGGTTCGGCTGCTTTGCATACTGGCCATGCACCATCTTTCAATAGAAGTTCATCGGACTACAGCGGGGGAAAATGCAAAAAACCCGGCGCTCGTCGAAACGCCGGGTTTTGCATTGCCTGTCTAGCGGACTGCGCGTAACGCCACCGATCAATCCCAGCTCAGCGTGCCGCCAGTCTGGTACTCGGTCACACGCGTCTCGAAGAAGTTACGTTCCTTCTTCAGGTCGATCATCTCGCTCATCCACGGGAACGGATTCTCTTCGTTCGGGAACAGCGGCTCCAGGCCGATCTGCACCGCGCGGCGGTTGGCGATGAAGCGCAGGTAGCCCTTGAACATCGGGGCGTTCAGGCCCAGCACGCCGCGTGGCATGGTGTCCTCGGCGTAGCGGTATTCCAGGTCGACTGCCTGCAGGAACAGGGCCTTGATCTCTTCGCGGAATTCCGGGGTCCACAGCTGCGGGTTTTCCATCTTGATCGTGTTGATCAGGTCGATGCCGAAGTTCACGTGCATCGACTCGTCGCGCAGGATGTACTGGTACTGCTCGGCGGCGCCGGTCATCTTGTTCTGGCGGCCCAGCGCCAGGATCTGGGTGAAGCCGACGTAGAAGAACAGGCCTTCCATCATGCAGGCGAAGACGATGATCGACTTCAGCAGCTGCTGGTCGGTTTCCAGGGTGCCGGTCTTGAACTCCGGGTTGGTCAGCACGTCGATGAACGGGATCAGGAACTGGTCCTTGTCGTGGATCGATTCGATCTCGTTGTAGGCGTTGAACACTTCGCCCTCGTCCAGGCCGAGCGACTCGACGATGTACTGGTAGGCGTGGGTGTGGATCGCCTCTTCGAAGGCCTGGCGCAGCAGGTACTGGCGGCACTCGGGGGCCGTGATGTGGCGGTAGGTGCCCAGCACGATATTGTTCGCGGCCAGCGAGTCGGCGGTCACGAAGAAGCCCAGGTTGCGGGTCACCAGGCGGCGCTCGTCGTCGGTCAGGCCGTTCGGGTTCTTCCACAGCTCGATGTCGCGCTGCATGTTCACTTCTTGCGGCATCCAGTGGTTCGCGCAGCCGGCCAGGTACTTGTCCCAAGCCCACTTGTACTTGAACGGCACCAGCTGGTTGACGTCGGTCTCGCCGTTGATGATGCGCTTGTCGTCGGCGTTGACGCGCTTGGCCACTTCGGCGGCCGGGGCAGCGTCAGGCGTGGTGTGCGGGGTGCGCTGGGCGCTGGTTGGTTCGTCGTCCCAAGAGAGCATGGTGATTTCCTTCTGGTGTTGGTCTGTCGCGGGTAGTCGCGTCACAGGTCACACATAGTGTTGTTGGTTGTCGTCCGCCGGCGGGAACCCTGGGTGTTTGCGCGATACGGGCAAACTTGGGTTCCCGCCTGCGCGGGAACGACGGTCGTGAGGTCGGTGGTGCGAGCCAACCACGTGGCCGGCTTGCACCTGGTGCTAATTTACTGGCAGGCTTCGCATTCCTCGAAACCGTCGTCGCCCGGACGCAGGTAGCAGGCTTCGCCTTCGGCTTCGGGAGCGGCCGGCGCCGCTGCCGCTGCCGCCGCGATCGGCGACGCCGCCGCCGGTGCCGGTGCGCTGGCCGGCGCCGCATGGCCGCCGGTCAGGCCGCCCGATACCGACACCGCGTTCAGGGCGCCGGTGCGGGTGGTCGACTTTTCCAGGTGGGTCGCGGCGATGGTGCGCAGGTAGTAGGTGGTCTTCAGGCCACGCAGCCATGCCAGTTTATAGGTCTCGTCCAGTTTCTTGCCCGATGCGCCGGCCATGTAGATGTTCAGCGACTGGGCCTGGTCGATCCACTTCTGGCGACGCGATGCGGCTTCCACCAGCCACTTCGGCTCGATTTCGAAGGCGGTCGCATAGATGTCGCGCAGGTCTTGCGGCACGCGGTCGATCTTGGTCAGCGAACCGTCGAAGTACTTCAGGTCGGCGATCATGACCTCGTCCCACAGGTCGCGCGCCTTCAGGTCGCGCACCAGGCAGGCGTTGATCTCGGTGAATTCGCCCGACAGGTTCGACTTCACATACAGGTTCTGGAAGGTCGGCTCGATGCACGCCGACACGCCGATGATATTCGAGATGGTGGCCGTTGGCGCGATCGCCACGCAGTTCGAGTTACGCATGCCGAACTGCTTGATGCGCTCGCGCACCGGGGTCCAGTCCATCGATTCGCTGGTGTCCTGCTCCAGGTAGCCGCCGCGCTCTTCGAGCAGCAGCTTGATCGAATCCTGCGGCAGGATGCCGCGGTCCCACAGCGAACCTTCGTAGGTCTCGTAGCGGCCGCGTTCTTCGGCCAGCTCGGTCGAGGCCAGGTAGGCGTAGTAGCAGACCGCTTCCATCGACGTGTCGGCGAACTTGACCGCCTGTTCCGACGCGAACGGGATGCGCATCATGTGCAGGCAGTCCTGGTGACCCATGACGCCCATGCCCACCGGACGGTGGCGCAGGTTCGAGTTGCGCGCCTTCTCGACCGCGTAGTAGTTGATGTCGATGACGTTGTCGAGCATGCGCATCGCGGTGCGGATCGTCTTTTGCAGCTTGACGTGGTCCAGGCCATCGCCCTTCATGTGCTGCGGCAGGTTCACCGAGCCCAGGTTGCAGACGGCGATTTCGTCGGCGCTGGTGTTGAGGGTGATCTCGGTGCACAGGTTCGACGAGTGCACCACGCCCACGTGCTGCTGCGGCGAGCGGATATTGCATGGGTCCTTGAAGGTGATCCATGGGTGGCCGGTCTCGAACAGCATCGACAGCATCTTGC
>Ga0308160_10002764_pt1 | contig 20571 bp, 21 predicted proteins | sample PhyFR1_FD_201036 | JGI IMG/M metagenome (GOLD analysis project Ga0308160, IMG submission 201036) | Phyllosphere microbial communities from UC Gill Tract Community Farm, Albany, California, United States - DLSLF.R1 | ecosystem: Host-associated > Plants > Phyllosphere > Unclassified | place: USA...
CGCCGAAGATCGATGCCGAGGAGACGCGCTACCTGTGCGAGGCGGCCAACCGCTATTTCCTCAAGCAGATCGCGCCCAGCGACGTGGTGTGGAGCTACAGCGGCGTGCGCCCGCTGCTCGACGACGAGGAGGACAACGCCGCCGAGGTCACCCGCGACTACCTGCTGGAACTGGACGCGGACGACGGCGCGGCGCTGCTCAACGTGTTCGGCGGCAAGCTCACCACCTATCGCAAGCTGGCCGAGGAAGCGGTGGACCGGCTGGTCGCGCACGCCGGGCGCAAGGCGCCGGCGTGGACCGCGCGTGGCGCGCCGTTGCCCGGCGGCGAACGCCGCGACATCCGCGTGCTGGCGCAGGAACTGCGTGCGGCGCGGCCGTGGCTGAGCGAGGCGACCGCGTGGCGGCTGGCGCGCAACTACGGTACCCGCGCGGTGCAATTGTTGGGCGACGCGGCATCGGTGCAGCAACTGGGCGAACATTTCGGCGCCGATCTGTACCAGGCGGAAGTGGACTACCTGCGCGAACACGAGTGGGTGACCCAGGCCGACGATCTGCTGTGGCGCCGCAGCAAGCTCGGCCTGCGCATCGACGCGGCCGGCCGTCAGCGGCTGATCGACTATCTGCAGCAGGCGCCGGCCGCGGTGGCCGCCGCGCCCGCATGAGGCAAGCGCCGCGGCCGGCGTGCCCGTCCCGGGCGCCGGCCGCGCGTGCGCAATCGCTGCGCGCATCGGCATCCGCCGCCGCGCGCGAACCTGGGAACGACCGTGGAGGGTGGCAGGCATGTGCAAGACGACGACCGGCATGACCGGCAAGACGACGACAGCAGTGCGGGAGCAGCGCGCATGAACCGGCAACTGCTTGGCGAACTGATTTCCGAGGCGGTGGCGATGGTGATCATCATCGCCTTCGGCTGTTCGGTGGCGTGCATGTACGTGCTGTACGACCCCAGCCCCTACCAGAACGCCTATTGGGGCGTGTGCATCGCCTGGGGCCTGGCGGTGACGATCGCGATCTACGCGACCGGCTCGGTCTCCGGCACCCACGCCAACCCGGCGGTGACCCTGGCGCTGGCGGTGTTCCGCGGTTTCTCGTGGAAAAAGGTGTTGCCGTACTGGGCGGCGCAGGTGGTCGGCGGCTTCCTCGGCGCGGGCATCGTCTATCTGCTGTTCGCGCCGGTGATCGACCACTACAACCAGGCCCATCAGCTGACCCGCGAAGCGGGCGGCGCGGCCGGCGTGTTCTTCACCGCACCGGGCCTGGCGATCACCCCGATGCATGCGCTGCGCGACCAGGTGATCCTGACCGCGTTCCTGATCTTCGGCATCTTCGCCATCACCGAGCGCTACAACGAGGCCGCGCCCACCGCCAATTCCGGCGCGCTGATGATCGGCCTGCTGGTGGCGACCATCGGCGCCTCGATGGGCTACCTGGAAGCGTGGGCGATCAATCCGGCGCGCGATTTCGGGCCACGCCTGTTCGCCTACTTCGCCGGCTGGGGGTCCTCGGCGCTGCCGTCGGCCAACAGTTACTGGTGGATCCCGATCGTCGGCCCGCTGATCGGCGGCGTGATCGGCGGCGCGGCCTACCAATGGCTGATCTATCCGTTCCTGCCGGCGCGGATCAAGGCGCTCGAGGAAGAAGCAGCGGCGTCGCGCCGAGCCTGAGCCGGCGCGACCTGGGTGCCGGCACCGCCGGCACGTCCCCATCCATTTCGGGCGCCGCCGCGGCGCGCGCCTTCACGACCCCGCAGGAGTCACCGATGGAAAAGAAATTCATCCTGGCCATCGACCAGGGCACCACCAGTTCGCGCGCGATCCTGTTCGACCGCAAGGGCCACATCGCGGGCATGGCGCAGCGCGAGTTCGGGCAGATCTTCCCGCAACCGGGCTGGGTGGAGCACAACCCGCGCGAGATCATGACCAGCGTCTACACCACGATCACCGAGCTGCTCAACAACCAGCAGGTGGACGCGAGCGCGATCGCCGGCATCGGCATCACCAACCAGCGCGAGACCGCGGTGGTGTGGGACCGCGCCACCGGGCAGCCGATCTACAACGCCATCGTCTGGCAATCGCGGCAGACCAAGGACATCTGCGAACAGCTCAAGGCCGCCGGCCACGAGGACATGGTGCGGGCCAAGACCGGGCTGCTGATCGATGCGTATTTCTCCGGCACCAAGGTCAAGTGGATCCTCGACCACGTCGAAGGCGCGCGCGAGCGTGCGCAGCGCGGCGAGCTGGCGTTCGGCACCATCGACAGCTGGCTGATCTGGAACCTCACCGCCGGCAAGGTCCACGTCACCGACTACACCAACGCCTCGCGCACGCTGCTGTACAACATCCACGAATTGCGCTGGGACGAAGAGCTGCTGCAGATGCTCGACATCCCCGCCTCGATGCTGCCCGAGGTGCGATCCTCCAGCGAGATCTACGGCACCACCCAGGGCCAGTATTTCTACGGCCACGAAGTGCCGATCGCCGGCATCGCCGGCGACCAGCAGGCGGCGCTGTTCGGCCAGGCCTGCTTCGAGCCGGGCATGGCCAAGAACACCTACGGCACCGGCTGTTTCATGCTGATGAACACCGGCGAGAAGGCGGTGGAATCCAAGAACGGCCTGCTGACCACGATCGCCTGGGGCGTGGACGGCAAGGTCGTGTACGCGCTGGAAGGAGCGATCTTCGTCGCCGGCTCGGTGGTGCAGTGGCTGCGCGACGGCCTGCGCATGTTCGGCAAGGCCAGCGACTCGCAGTCCTACGCCGAGCGTGCCGGCGACAACGACGGCGTGTATTTCGTGCCGGCCTTCGTCGGCCTGGGCGCGCCGTACTGGCGCAGCGACATCCGCGGCGCGGTGTTCGGCCTGACCCGCGGCACCACCAAGGAACATTTCATCCGCGCCGCGGTGGAGTCGATGGCGTATCAGACCCGCGACGTGCTGACAGCGATGCAGGTCGATTCGGGCATCGAGCTGAAGGAACTGCGCGCCGATGGCGGCGCGATCAGCAACGACTTCATGGCCCAGTTCCAGAGCGACATCCTCGACGTGCCGGTGCTGCGCCCGGAAGTCGCGGAAACCACCGCGCTGGGCGCCGCGTACCTGGCCGGATTGGCGACGGGCTTCTGGAAGGATCGCGCGGAGATCGCGCAGCAGTGGGCGGTGGACCGCCGCTTCGAGCCGAGCATGCCGGCCGAGCGCCGCGAGGAACTGTATGCCGGCTGGCAACAGGCGGTGGAGGCGACGATGGGGTTCCGGATTCGCTAACCATTGCCAACGCTCTCTGTAGGAGCGGCTTCAGCCGCGACAGGGTGTTACCGGTAACGCCCGGTCGCGGCTTAAGCCGCTCCTACAGGGATTTCGCGGGCGGACGCTATACGTACTGCGTCGGCCCACGCGGCCCCGGCACCGGAGCGTCGACGCCGCCGACCGGATCGCTGATCGGCGGGATGGTCGGGTCGATCGGCTGGTCCGGGATCGGATCCACCGGTCGATCCGGAATCGGATCCACGCCCGGATTCGGGACCTGGCCGGGCACTTCGTTCGGTGGCTGCTGCGGATCCTGGCCGGGGTTGGGATTCTGCATCTGCATATGCGCCTCATGATTCGGAAACCAGGCTGCACCGTGCGCGTCGCCGCGAACGCAGCGCGTGAAGCCGAAGGCAAGGGCGGATGAAGGCGCGCAAGCGCTTCTCGTTGCAGGGCGCTCATGACTTAGGGAAAGCGCGGCCTTGCAGGCAGTGCGCTTGCGCGCAACGCGCGTACGCCTATGGAATGCACACCTGAGGCAAAGCGTGATTGCCTCCCCAGCATCGCCACGCGGCCGCAAAAACCGCACGCCAGGCGTTGACCGAACCCGGCGCAGCTGCGCAGCCTGCGAGCGACATCGCACGGGATGCACAGCGCATGGCACGTCGTTTTCCCTGGAGTTGGCTGGCCTTGCTCGCGGCTTGCGCGCTGTTGGTGGTGCTGGCCTGGCAGAACCGCACGCTGCGCGAAGAGCAGCGCTGGTTCGTGATCCGCACCACCGAACCCTACCTGGGCATGTATGTGCCGAAGATCGCGGCGACCGCGCTGGACGGTTCGGCGCTGACGCTGGGCGTGCCGGCGGCGGACGCACAGGTGCTGTTCTTCTTCACCACCACCTGCCCGTACTGCAAGCGCTCGGCGCCCAGCGTGGTGCAGGCGGCGCAGCGCCTGGCCGAGCAGGGCGGCGGCCGCGTGCAGGTGCTGGGGGTGTGCCAGTGCAGTCCCGACCAGGCGCGCCGCTATGCCATCGAACACCGCTTTGCTTTTCCGGTGACCACGCTCACCGAGCGCCGTGCGCTGATGCTGTTCCGCGCGCGCAACGTGCCATTGATGCTGGCGCTGGATCGCGATGGACGGGTGCGCTATGCGCGCGTCGGCGTCTTCGATACCACGGAGCGGGTGCAGGACCTGGTGGCTGCAGTGCGACGCACGGACGCGCCGGCGGCCTTGGCAACTCTCGAGGAGTGACGACATGAAACAGCGTTGGACAGCGTTGCGTAACGGAATGGTCGCGGCCGTGTTCCTGGCCTGCATGGGCTTCGGCGCGGTACAGGCGACCGCCGGCGACGGGATCGAGAAGGATGCATCGTGTAGCGCCTGGGCGTGTCAGCAGGAGTGCGCGCCGTTCGGCGGCGAGTTGGGGCCGGGCGGTCCCGGCAAGCCGCTGGTCTGCTACTGCTGCGGTTGAGCCAGCGCCGGGGCCGGCCGCGGCCGGCTCCGGCTTAACCGCATGCCGCCGCGGAGTGCGGCGGTGCTGGCGACGCGACCGGTGCTGCGGCATGCTGCCGCCGCATGCGCCGCTACGACCTGATCATCTTCGATTTCGACGGCACCCTGGCCGATTCCTTCGCCTGGTTCCTGGACACCATCAACGACGTCGCCGACGAGTTCGGCTTCCGCCGCTTCGAGCCGGAGCGGCTGCAGGAAATCCGCAGCCTGAGCGCGCGCGAATTGATGGCGCGCAGCGGTATCCGCTGGTGGCGGGTGCCGGCGGTGGCGCGGCGCATGCGCGCGCTGATGGCCGCGCAGATCGAGCGCATCGCCCTGTTCGACGGCGTGACCGAATTGCTGGACGCGCTCGCGCGGGCCGGCGTGCAGCTGGCTCTGGTGACCTCCAACAGCCGCGACAACGTCGAGCGCGTGCTCGGCACCGAACTGACCGCGCGCTTCCGCCACATCGGCTGCGGCGCCGCGGTGCTGGGCAAGCGCCGCAAGCTGCGCGCAGCGCTCAAGGCATGCCGGGTACCCGCCGCGCGTGCACTCTGTGTGGGCGACGAGATCCGCGACGCCGACGCCGCGCGCCAGGCCGGCATCGCCTTCGCCGGCGTCGGCTGGGGCTACACCTTGCCGGCCGCGTTGCAGCCGCACACGCCGCTGCCGTTGCTGCAACGCCCGGCGGACGTCTGGGACCGGCTGGGCCTGCCCATCCCGGCCTGACCGCGCCCCCGCCATCCGAGCTCCCGATTCCCGCCCGGCTGGCGTTCCTTGCCTGCTCGCAATCCCCGCGCGCCGAGGAACCGCTTCTACCCATTCCCGACTCCCCATTCCCGATTCCCGGCTCCATGCTGCACCGCGTCGTTGATTGTTCACTTATGATTGCTATATTCATATACGAACAGCCGACAAGCGGCGCCAGCGGCCAGGGCGACGCGATCCGGCCATCATCCGATCTGGCCCCAGGTGGGCGGAGGCGTGGCATGCGCAATTCCAGCGGTCCCCGATCCTGCAGGTCGAGCGGGCGCCTTGCGTCGGCGAACGGTCGAGGGCGGTGCCAGTGAACGCGGTGGTCGCCGCCGCCGAATCCGGTGCAATCGCGCAGCGCCCGCTGGGCCGCAGCGGCGTGCGCATCGCCACGCTGGGCTTCGGCGCCGCGCCGATCGGCAACCTGTACGCGGAAGTGGACGATGCGGTGGCGCTGGCCGCGGTCGCCGACGCCCATGCCGCCGGCATCCGCCATTTCGACACCGCGCCGTATTACGGCTACGGGCTGAGCGAGCGCCGGCTCGGGCAGGGCCTGCGCGGGCTGCCGCGCGCCAGCTACACGCTGTCGACCAAGGTCGGACGCCGCGTCTACGACGAGGCCGGTGCCGCGCCGGGGCGCGACGGCTTCGCCGTGGCCGGACGCGGCGCCGCGTTCGACTACAGCCGCGACGGCGTGCTGCGCGAATTCGAGGCCAGCCTGCAGCGGCTCGGCACCGATCACGTGGACATCCTGCTGCTGCACGACATCGGCCGCCTCACCCACGGCGAACGCCACCCGGCGATGCTGCGCCAGGCGCTGGACGAGGCCTTGCCGGCGATGGCCGAGCTCAAGGCCAGCGGCGCCTGCCGCGCGATCGGCATCGGCGTCAACGAGGAAGACATCGCGCTGGAACTGATGCCGCTGTTCCCGCTGGATTGCGTGATGCTGGCCGGCCGTTACACCTTGCTCGAACAGCACGCTGCGCAGCGGATCATGGCGCAGGCGCTGCAGCACCAGGTCGGCATCCTGGTCGCCGGCCCTTACAGCTCGGGCCTGCTCAGCGACGCGCGCGGCCCCGGCGACACCTACAACTACGCGCCGGTGGATGCAGCCACGCTCAAGCACGCGCAGCAGCTGTTCGCGGCCTGCGCGGCGCAGGGCGTGGACGTGGGCGCGGCGGCGCTGCAGTTCCCGCTCGCGCACCCGGCGGTCGCCGCCGTGGTCGCCGGCATGCGCACGCCGGCGGAGGTGGCCAGCGCCGCCACGCGCCTGCAGGCGCCGATTCCGCCCGCGCTGTGGCGCGACCTGCGCAACCAGGGCCTGCTGCAGGCGCAGGTGCCGACGCCGTGAACGTGGTCGATGCGCACGTGCACTTCTGGCAGCTGGCGCGCGGCGACTACGACTGGCTGACGCCCGAACTCGCCGCGCTGTATCGCGACTTCGTGCCCGAAGACCTGATCGCCACGCTCGATGCGCACGGCGTGGACGCGATCGTCGCGGTGCAGGCGGCGCAGACCGAAGCGGAGACCCGCTACCTGTTGCAGCTGGCGCGCGCGCAGCCGCGCATCGCCGGCGTGGTCGGCTGGATCGATTTCGAGGCCGGCGACGCGGCCGCGCGCATCGCCGCGCTGTGCGCCGAAGGCGACGGCCTGCTCAAGGGCCTGCGGCCGATGGTGCAGGACCTGGCCGATCCGCAATGGCTGGCGCGGCCGCAGCTGGACCCCGCGTTCGACGCGATGCTGCGGCACGACCTGGCGTTCGATGCGCTGGTCAAACCTCTGCACCTGCCCGCGTTGCAGGCGCGGTTGCAGCGCCATCCGGCGTTGCGCGTGGTGCTCGACCATGCCGCCAAGCCGGCGATCGGCGGCGACGGTTTCGCCGCCTGGGCCGACGGCCTGTCGCAGCTGGCGCAGCATCCGAACGTGCTGTGCAAGCTGTCCGGCCTGCTCACCGAACTGCCTGCCGATGCCGACGCGACCGCGATCGAGCCGTACGTGGCGCAGGTGTTCGCCTGTTTCGGCGCGCAGCGGGTGCTGTGGGGCAGCGACTGGCCGGTGCTGACCCAGCGCGCCGGTTACGGCGACTGGCTGGCGCAGGCGCAGGCGCTGGTCGCGCGCCATGCCGCCGGCCACGCCGCCGACGTGTTCGCCGGCAGCGCACGCCGTTTCTATCGTTTGCCCGAGCCGATTCCTTCCCCCTGATCGAGAGTGCCCCACCATGACCACGTCCGCATTCCATCCCCGGAGCCGCGCATGAGCGGCCGACTGCAAGGCAAGCGCTGCCTGATCACCGCCGCCGGCGCCGGCATCGGCCGCGAGAGCGCGCTGGCCTGCGCGCGCGAAGGCGCACAGGTGCTGGCCACCGACATCGATGCCGCCGCACTGCAGGCGCTGGCCGCCGAATCCGATGCGATCGTCACGCAGACGTTGGACGTCACCGACGCCGCCGCGATCCAGGCGCTGGTCGCGGCGAACGCGCCGTTCGACGTGCTGTTCAACTGCGCCGGCTACGTGCACCAGGGCAGCATCCTCGACTGCGACGAGCCGGCGTGGCGGCGCTCGTTCGCGATCAACGTCGACGCGATGTACTACCTGTGCCAGGCGGTGTTGCCGGGCATGCTGGAGCAGGGCCGTGGCAGCATCGTCAACATGTCCTCGGTGGCCTCCAGCATCAAAGGCGTGCCGAACCGCTTCGCCTACGGCGTGACCAAGGCCGCGGTGATCGGGCTGAGCAAGGCCATCGCTGCCGACTACGTGGCCAAGGGCATCCGCTGCAACGCAATCTGCCCGGGCACGATCAAGACGCCGTCGCTGGGCCAGCGGGTCAAGGCGCTGGGCGGCGACGAGCAGGCGGTGTGGAAGAGCTTCACCGACCGCCAGCCGATGGGCCGCCTCGGCGACCCGCGCGAGATCGCGCAACTCGTGGTGTACCTGGCTTCGGACGACGCCTCGTTCACCACTGGCCAGACCCACATCATCGACGGCGGCTGGTCGAACTGACCGCGCCTGCCTTCCACTTCCAAGAGGACATCCCATGAAATTGCTGCGCTACGGCGAACCCGGCCACGAACGTCCTGCCCTGCTCGACGCCGATGGCCACCTGCGCGACCTGTCCGCGATCATCGACGACGTCGCCGGCGAACACCTCACCGCCGCCGGCCTGGACAAGCTGCGCGCGCTCGACCCGGCCACGCTGCCCAAGGTGGAAGGCGAGGTGCGCTACGGACCGGCCGTGGGCCGCGTCGGCAAGTTCATCTGCGTCGGCCTGAACTACGCCGACCACGCCGCCGAGTCGGGCATGGCGGTCCCGGAAATGCCGGTGCTGTTCATGAAGGCCACCACCGCGATCAGCGGCCCCAACGACACCGTGACGATTCCGCGCGGCTCGAAGAAGAGCGACTGGGAAGTGGAACTGGGCGTGGTGATCGGCGATGTCGCCCGCGATGTGTCGCTGGAGGACGCGCTCAAGCACGTCGCCGGCTACGCGGTGATCAACGACCTGTCCGAACGCGAGTTCCAGCTCGAGCACGGCGGGCAATGGGTCAAGGGCAAGAGCTGCGACGGCTTCGGCCCGCTCGGCCCGTGGCTGGTCACCGCCGACGAAGTGGCCGACCCGCAGAACCTGTCGATGTGGCTGGAGGTCAACGGCCATCGCTACCAGAACGGCAACACGCGCACGATGGTGTTCGGCGTGGCCGAGCTGGTCAGCCACATCAGCCGCTACATGACGCTGATGCCGGGCGACGTGATCAGCACCGGCACGCCGCCGGGCGTGGGCCTGGGACAGAAGCCGCCGATCTACCTGAAGCCGGGCGACGTGATGGCGCTGGGCATCGAAGGCCTGGGCGAACAGCGCCAGGCCGTCGTCGCCCACCCGCGCGACGCGCAGTAAAGCTTTAAAGCCCCTCTCCCCCTGGGAGAGGGGTTGGGGTGAGGGTACGAGGCGAAGCCACCTCGCAATGCATGCGCAGGCAGTCTTGCTCGCATTCCACGTGTGCAACACAGCTGCGTACTCCTACTTCGTTTGTGTTTCGCAGGGGAGGCTGCAGTCATGCACTCCCGCACCCTCACCCCAACCCCTCTCCCGGAGGGAGTGGGGCTTTTCCACTGCATTTTCTTTTTTCACCGCCTCACCGACCAGGATCCCCATGAGCAAAATCGTTGCCCTCGAGACCTTCGACGTGCGTTTCCCCACTTCGCGCGAACTGGACGGTTCCGATGCGATGAATCCGGATCCGGACTATTCGGCCGCCTACCTGCGCCTGCGCACCGATGCCGACGACGGTCTCGCCGGCTACGGCCTGGTGTTCACCATCGGCCGCGGCAACGACGTGCAGAGCGCGGCGATCGCGGCGCTGTCGCACCATGTGGTCGGGCGCGACGTGGAAGACGTCATCGGCGACCTGGGCGGTTTCGCGCGCAGCCTCACCGACGATTCGCAGCTGCGCTGGCTGGGCCCGGAGAAGGGCGTGATGCACATGGCCATCGGCGGCGTCATCAACGCCGCCTGGGACATGGCCGCGCGCCGCGCCGGCAAGCCGCTGTGGCGCTACATCGCCGAGCTGTCGCCGGAACAACTGGTGGCCACCATCGACTTCCGCTACCTCACCGACGCGCTGACCCCGGACGAAGCGCTGGCCATGCTGCGCGCGGCCGAACCGCTGCGCGCCGAACGCCTGCAGACGCTGCTCGAACAGGGCTATCCGGCCTACACCACCTCGCCGGGCTGGCTCGGCTACTCCGACGAGAAGCTGGTGCGCCTGGCCAAGGAAGCGGTGGCCGATGGCTTCCGCACAATCAAGCTCAAGGTCGGCGCCAACGTGCAGGACGACATCCGCCGCTGCCGTCTTGCGCGCGCAGCGATCGGCCCGGAGATCGCGATGGCGGTGGACGCCAACCAGCGCTGGGACGTGGGCCCGGCGATCGCCTGGATGCGCCAGCTGGCCGAGTTCGACATCGCCTGGATCGAAGAGCCGACCAGCCCCGACGACGTGCTCGGCCACGCCGCGATCCGCCAGGGCATCGCGCCGGTGCCGGTCTCCACCGGCGAGCACACGCAGAACCGCGTGGTGTTCAAGCAACTGCTGCAGGCCGGCGCGGTAGACCTGATCCAGATCGACGCGGCGCGCGTGGGCGGGGTCAACGAGAACCTGGCGATCCTGCTGCTGGCGGCGAAGTTCGGCGTGCGCGTGTTTCCGCATGCCGGCGGCGTCGGCCTGTGCGAGCTGGTGCAGCATCTGGCGATGGCCGATTTCGTCGCCATCACCGGCAAGATGGAAGACCGCGCGATCGAATTCGTCGACCACCTGCACCAGCACTTCGTCGATCCGGTGCGCATCGAACACGGCCGCTACCTGGCGCCGACGCTGCCGGGCTTCTCGGCCGAGATGCATGCGCAGTCGGTCACCCAGTACCTGTATCCGGACGGCCCGTTCTGGAGCGCGGATCTGGCTGCGCAGCAGGCCTAGCGCGACAAGCGTGCGCGGCCCAGGGCCGCGCGCGCACCCCTGTAGGAGCGGCTTCAGCCGCGACAAACGAAGCGGCGGACTCGACGGCTGCGGAAGCCGTCGGGACTGAAGTCCCTCCCACAGTGCACCCAGCCGGCTCGCCGCAAGTTCCTGTGGGAGCGACTTCAGTCGCGACGAACGAAGTGGGGGACTAACGGCTTCGCAAGCCATCGGGACCAAGTGCTTTCGCAGTGTCACTGCCTGCATCGCGCATGCCCCCTGTAGGAGCGGCTTCAGCCGCGACGCGCTCTACCGATGTAGTCTGTCGCGGCTGAAGCCGCTCCTACAGGGTGGTTTTTCGGCATGGCAGGACCGCAGTCCTTACCGGGAGATCTCAGTCCCGCACCTGCTCAGCTATCGCCGCCTGCAGTGAAAAGATCTGCAATGCCTCGCGCCATTTCTCGCCCGGCGCCGAACCCGGCAGCGGCTTCTGGAAGCGCCACATCAACTCTTCCCAGGCCTGCACGCGCGGGTCGGCCGCATCCGCGGCGGCCTTGGCCGCGGGCGAATAGTCGTCGTCCACCTCCATCAGCATCACCAGGCGGTCGCCGCAACGGTGGATGTCCAGTTCGCGGATGCCGGCGTTGCGCAACGAGGCGACGATCTCCGGCCACACCGTGTCGGGGCGATGCCAGCGCTCGTATTCGGCGATCAGCGCCGGGTCGTCGTGCAGGTCGAGCAGATAGCAATGACGTGGCATCTCAGGCTCCCGCGGCGGTGACGCGCGTCGCGGCCGCGCGATCGCGCGCATAGGACGCGAACACCAGGATCACCGCGAAGCACAGCGCCGGCACGGTCATCGCCCAGTGGATGCCGGCGCGGTCGGACAGCGCGCCCATCAGCGCGGTCAGCGCCGCGCCGCCGATGATCGACATCACGATCAGCGACGAGCCGAGCTTGCGCGCGTCGTCGTTCAAGCCGTCCAGGCCCAGCGCGAAGATGGTCGGGAACATCACCGACATGAACGCGCTGCTGGCGACCAGCGCGTACAGCCCGGTCCAGCCCGGCAACGCGATCGCCACCCCGCACAGCACCAGGTTGAGCAGCGCGAACGCGCCCAGCAACACCGCCGGCGACACGAAGCGCAGCAACGCGGTGCCGATGAAGCGGCCGGCCATGAACAGCACCAGCGACACGGTGAGGAAGCTGGCCGCGGTCTTTTCCGGGGTGCCCGGCACCGCGTCCTGCAGATAGCGGATCAGGTAGCTCCAGATGCCGACCTGCGCGCCGACGTAGAAGAACTGCGCGACCACCGCGAACACGAAGCGGCGGTTGCGCAGCAGCGGGCCGAAATAGGCCCTGCCGCCGCTGGCCGCGGCGCCGCTGTCGCGGGTGACCGGGAAGCGGGTCAGCCCGATCAGCAGGGCCCACAGCACCACCACCGCGCCGATGATCAGATACGGGGTCTGCACCGCCGCCGATTCGGCGGCGAAAAAGCTGGCGCGCGCGGCCGGCGCCATCGCCGCCAGTTGCTGCGGCGTGTGCTCCACGCCGGAGAGGATGAAGTGCTGGCCGATCATCACCCCGGTAATCGAGCCGAGCGGATTGAACGCCTGCGCCAGGTTCAGCCGCCGTGCCGCGCCTTCGGCCGGGCCGAGCACGGTGACCAGCGGATTGGCGGTGGTTTCCAGGAACGCCAGGCCACTGGCGATCACGAACAGCGCCAGCAGGAACAAGCCGTAGGTGTGCTCCTGCGCGGCCGGGTAGAACAGGAACGCGCCGGTCGCGTACAGCAGCAGGCCGAGCACCACCGCCGCCTTGTAGCTGAAGCGGCGCATGAACATCGCCGCCGGGATCGCGAACACGAAGTAGCCCAGGTAGAACGCGCTCTGCACCAGCCCGGCCTGCAGGTCGGACAGCTCGAAGGCCTTCTTGAACTGCTTGATCAGGATGTCGTTGAGGTTGTTCGCCATGCCCCACAGAAAGAACAGGCTCACGATCAGGACCAGGGGCACGATGGCGGTACGCGCCAGGCTGCCGGGCGCCGCTGTTGCGGTGTCGCTGCTGTAGTGCATGCCGCCTACCCCTCCCAGGATGTGCCGCGTCGCGTTGAAGTTGTGGCCGGAGCGTACTGCGGTCGCTGTCGCCATGCAAATATAAAATCTGTGTTTATATTTGCATGGCACGCCATGGCCTGCGCCGTGTCCGAACTCTAGCGCGGGCAGTCTTCGCAAGCGCTGGCACCGGCGTGCACGCGTCGGACCTGGCAGTCCATCTGGACATCCGCGCGCCAGGCGCGGGCCGGTTTCGCCGCGCTTCTGTCCACGGACATTCCCTGTACCCTAGCGCCCTTCCACCCCCCGCCTGGCCTCGACGGAATGACCACGCCCCCGCCCAAGTACCGTGCTCCCGCCCTGGACAAGGGCCTGGATATCCTGGAACTGCTGGCGCGCGACGCGCGGCCGATGACGATGAGCGAGATCTCGCAGGGCATCGGCCGCTCGCGCGGCGAGATCTTCCGCATGCTGCAGGTGCTGGAAGAGCGCGGTTATCTGACCAAGGGGCCGGGCGAGGGCGGCTACGTGCTGACCAACCGCCTGTTCATGCTCGGCATGCAGCAACCGCAGGTGCAGAACGTCACCGAGGCGGCGCTGCCGGTGATGCGCCGGCTGGCCGATGCGATCCGCCAGCCCTGCCACCTGGTGGCGCCGTCGGACGACCAGATCGTGGTCATCGCGCAGATGGACGTGCCCAGCGACCTGGGCATGGTGGTGCGCCCGGGCCACCGCCGCCCGCTCGCGCATTCCACCTCCGGCCTGGTGCTGTTCGCGTTCCAGCACGAAGACGCGCAGGCGCGGTTGCTGCAGCGCCTGGACGCCAGCGACGTGGCCTACGACCGCGCCGCGTTCCTAGCCGCCGCCGCGCAGGTGCGCGCGCTGGGCTACAGCATCCATCCCAGCGAAGCGGTGGTCGGCGTGATCGACCTGACCGCGCCGATCCTGCAGCACGGCAGCGCCATCTACACGCTGACGGTGCCCTTCATCGAACGCCGTCCGCAGCAGATCGACGCGCAGGCGGCGATGCAGGCGGTGTGCGCGTCGGCGGCGGAGATCAGTGCGGCGTTGGGTGGCTAGCCTGTCGCGGGGTACGCAGGACACGTTGCCACGCCGCGGTTGCGCCGGTGGCAAACCCGGCGTCAGCATGACGACAGCGACATAGGTGGGGGAGAGCTGTGCTTACCTGGGAGGGCGCCGTCACCGTCGCTGCCATCGTCGCGGTCGTTGCTTTCATGGCGTGGCTCATGTGGCTTCAGCGCCGTCGCGATCATTGGCTGGAGCGGGCGGTGGAGGAATCCTTCCGGCGCGTTTCCCTGACCAGCGACGGCGTGCTTCTTACCGGTGCGGATCTGGTCGTGGTGAAGAAGGTGCAGCAATTCATGGACGCCAATTACGATGCGTCCTTCATGTTCGATAGCGAAGCCATGAACGGCAGCAACGCGTTCTGGTATTGCAGGGGACCCGGTGCGCGCTGGTTCCTGGCGATCCCGACGGTCAGCACGTGCCGCGGTGGTGTGGACGTGCGCTGGGTGCTGCGTCCGCTGAGCGAGCAACGTGCGCGCGCGGTGCTGCGCTTCGATCGTGTGGCGTATCAGCGCGCGTTCGGAGAGACGCCCGATTAGGCGTAGCGACACTCGCGACGGCGCGGTCACGCAGGCGCCGGCGACCTGAATCATCCTTGCCCGGAGACGGGTGCAACAGACCCGAAGACACTGTTGCACCGCAGCGTGCATTGGTCACGGTTTCATAATTATATCGTAATTACAATTTCGGCCGGCCCCGCCGCCAGGCGCTGCCGCCCTCCATTCGCCGACGGAAAGCCTTATGCCTCAGGACTGGAACACGCTCGCCGACAATCGCCGGCAACGCCTGCAGCGCGCCGAAGGGCTGGCGCGCGGGCGCCTGGTGGAGGCCAAGGACGCGGTGGCGCTGCTGGAGGCGGTGATCGAGCCGGGCGACCGCGTGTGCGTGGAAGGCAACAACCAGAAGCAGGCCGATTTCCTCTCGCAATGCCTCACCGAGGTCGATCCGGCGCGGGTGCACGGGCTGCACCTGCTGCAGTCGGTGCTGGCGCTACCCTCGCACCTGGACGTGTTCGAACGCGGCATCGCCCAGCGCCTGGATTTCTCCTTCTCCGGGCCGCAGGCGCTGCGCCTGGCGCGGCTGGTCGCCGACAAGCGCATCGAGATCGGCGCGATCCACACCTATCTGGAACTGTTCGGCCGCTACTTCGTCGACCTGACCCCGCGCGTGGCGCTGGTCGCGGCGCAGGCCGCCGACCGCCACGGCAATCTCTACACCGGGCCGAACACCGAGGACACGCCGGTGATCGCCGAGGCCACCGCGTTCAAGGGCGGCATCGTCATCGCCCAGGTCAACGAGATCGTGGACACGCTGCCGCGCGTGGACATCCCCGCCGACTGGATCGGCTACGTGGTGCAGGCGCCGCGCCCGCACTACATCGAACCGCTGTTCACCCGCGACCCGGCGCAGATCTCCGAGATCCAGGTGCTGATGGCGATGATGGCGATCAAGGGCATCTACGCCGAGTACGGCGTGGACCGGCTCAACCACGGCATCGGCTTCGACACCGCGGCGATCGAGCTGCTGCTGCCGACCTACGCCGAGTCGCTTGGCCTGCGCGGCAAGATCTGCCGGCATTGGGCGCTGAATCCGCATCCGGCGCTGATCCCGGCGATCGAGTCGGGCTTCGTCAAGTCGGTGCACTCGTTCGGCTCGGAACTGGGCATGGAGAAGTACATCGCCGCGCGCGCCGACGTGTTCTTCGCCGGCCCCGACGGGTCGATGCGTTCCAACCGCGCGTTCTCGCAGACCGCCGGCCTGTACGCCTGCGACATGTTCATCGGCTCCACGCTGCAGATCGATCTGCAGGGCAACAGTTCCACCGCCACCCGCGACCGCATCGCCGGCTTCGGCGGCGCGCCGAACATGGGCTCGGACGCACGCGGCCGCCGCCACGGCAGCGAGGCCTGGCTCAAGGCCGGGCGCGAGGCCGCACGCCCGGGCGAGATGCCGCGCGGGCGCAAGCTGGTGGTGCAGATGGTGGAGACCTTCCGCGAACACATGGCGCCGGCCTTCGTCGAGCGGCTCGACGCCTGGGAACTGGCCGAGCGCGCCAACATGCCGCTGCCGCCGGTGATGATCTACGGCGACGACGTCAGCCATGTGCTGACCGAAGAAGGCATCGCCAACCTGCTGCTGTGCCGCACGCCGGAGGAGCGCGAGCAGGCGATCCGCGGCGTGGCCGGCTACACCGCGGTGGGCCTGGGCCGCGACAGGCGCATGGTCGAGAACCTGCGCGACCGCGGCGTGATCCGCCGCCCCGAGGACCTGGGCATTCGCCTGCGCGACGCCAGCCGCGACCTGCTGGCCGCGCGCAGCGTCAAGGATCTGGTGCGCTGGTCCGGCGGCCTGTACGCGCCGCCGCAACGTTTCCGCAACTGGTAAGGGATGTCGATGGAAACCCTTCGCTATCGCTACGACGGGCGCCTGGCGCCGAATGGCCGGCTCGACCACGTGCTGGTCGGCGTGGTGTCTTCCGGCAATCTGGAGGTGCTGATCGAACCGCAAGATCTGGATGGCGCGATGCAGATCGAGATCGTCACCGCCGCCGACGGCTTCGGCACGATCTGGCAGGCGGTGCTGGACGACTTCGCCGCGCGCCATCCGCTGCGCGACGTGCGCATCTCGATCAACGACGTCGGCGCCACCCCGGCGGTGGTCGGCTTGCGCCTGGACCAGGCGGTGGAAGCCTTGCAGGAGGATGCGTGATGCCTTCAATCCCGACATCCGCAATCGCCATGCTCTCTGTAGGAGCGGCTTCAGCCGCGACGGTGTCCGGAGCCGGCGATAGTTCGACTCCGTTCGTCGCGGCTGAAGTCGCTCTCACAGGTGATGTCGCTCGGTTTCTTCCTGTAGGAGGGTCTTCAGCTCCGACTGTGTCCGGAGTTAGCGACATGGTGGCTCCGTTCGTCGCGGCTGAAGCCGCTCCTACATGGAGCGCTGCCCTTGCGGGAAGCGCTTCGGTTTCGGGGGCATCCGTGACGGTCGCTGTTCGGGCTTCGTTCGTCGCGACTGAAGTCGCTCCCACAAGGGATGCAGTGCCTGCGAACAGCCCTGTTGTGGGAGGGGCTTCAGCCCCGACGCGATCCTCCGGTAGCGCCTGGATGGCGCCGGCCGCGATCCGGACGCCTGCTGCACCGAACGATCGTCCTGCATTGCCCATCCGGCGAGTCCGCCGCCCACACCGGAGCTGCGCATGAGCGCTATCCCGAACAATCGCCGTCCGCGCAGCTTCTACGAAGCCGACGCGCGCGAGCGCATCGCCGGACTGCTCGATCCCGGCTCGTTCCGCGAGTTCGTCGGCCCGCGCCAGCGCGCGATGAGTCCGCACCTGGCGCAGCTGGACCAGCCCGGCGCGTTTGACGATGGCATCGTCGTCGGCGAGGGCCGGCTCGACGGGCGCACGGTACTGATCGCCGCGCAGCAAGGCCAGTTCATGGGCGGTGCGGTCGGCGAGGTGCATGGCGCCAAACTCACCGGGTTGCTGCAGCGCGCCGCCGCGACCAGGCCGGCGGCGGTGCTGCTGCTGCCCGACACCGGCGGCGTGCGCCTGCACGAGGCCAATGCCGGTCTGATCGCGATTTCCGAAATCATGCGCGCCACCCTGGACGCGCGCGCCGCCGGCGTGCCGGTGCTGGCGCTGATCGGCAGCGGCAACGGCTGCTTCGGCGGCATGGGCATCGTTAGCCGCTGTTGCACGCGCATCGTGATGTCCGAGGAAGGGCGGCTGGGCCTTTCGGGTCCGGAAGTGATCGAAACCGTACGCGGCGTGGAGGAATTCGATTCGCGCGATCGCGCCCTGGTGTGGCGCGTGACCGGCGGCAAGCACCGCTATCTGCTCGGCGAGGCGCAGGCCTTGGTCGCCGATGCCATCGAGGACTTCCGCGCCGCGGCGATCGCCGCGCTGGTGGCGCGGCCGCAAGCCGACGACGACGATGGCCTGGCGCGCATCGCCGCCGAACACGTTGCGCTGCGCCAGCGCCTGGACGCCTACGGCGACTGCCGCGACGGCGTGGATATCTGGCGCCGCCAAGGCATCGCCCATCCCGAAGCGCTGCCATTGCTGGACACCGCCGCCTTCCTTGCCGCCGTCGCCGACCGGAGCCCGTGATGGAACTGAAGCCTTTGCTGGAAGCACTGTTCCCGCTCGGCCACCGGGTCGAGGTGCGCGATGGCGTGATCGGCGGCAGCGCCAGCACCGCGCTGGGCGAGGTCACCGTGATCGGCAGCGCCGACAAGCTGGAAGTGGGCGTGGAGCATGCGCTGGCGTTGGCCGCCGCGGTGCTGGACAGCACTCGCACGCATCCGCAGCGGCCGATCGTGATGCTGGTCGATACCGCCGGCCAGCGCCCGTCGCGCAAGGACGAACTGCTCGGCATCAACGGCTATTTCGGCCATCTGGCGCAATGCCTGGACCTGGCGGCGCGGCGCGGCGCGCGGCTGCTGACGCTGGTCTACGGCGAATCGGTGAGTGGCGGCTTCCTGGCGTTCGGGCTGATGGCCGATGCGATCTACGCGCTGCCCGAGGCGCAGGTGCGGGTGATGGACCTGCGCGCGATGGCGCGGGTCACCAAGCAGCCGCTGGAGAAGCTGCAAGCCTTGAGCAAGAGCTCGCCGGTATTCGCGCCGGGCGTGGAGAACTACGTGGCGATGGGTGCGGTGGAAGCGCTGTGGCAGGGCGATCTGGCGCAAGCGCTGGTCGCCGCGTTGCAGGCGCCGCTGCACGGCGACGTACGTGCGCAACGCGGCGCCGAGCGCAACGGCCGCCTGCTCGCTGCAACGATCGCCGCGGAGGTCGCCGCCGGCCATGCATGAGCCGCTCGCCCGGCACGACCTGGTCTGGCTCGCGGCCGATGCGCCGTGGCAGGCGCGCACACCGGGTGCGCAGGCGCGCCTGCGCGACTGGTTCGCTGCCGGCCATCCGGCGATCGTCGCGCGCGGCGATCGCAGCGACGATGCGCAGCTGTTGCGTCTCGGCGTGCCGCTGCCGCCGGCCGAAGGCAAGCAGCGCCTGTCGCTGTCGGCCGAGCGTGATGCGGTGTTGCGGCAGCGCGCGTCGCTGACGCTGGACGAGGTCTGCGCGCAGGTGCCGGCAGTGCCGGAATGGCAAGTGTCGCTGCGCGAATTGCAGGCGCTGGCCGCCACGCATGGCCTGACCCCGCGCGTGTTCGGCGCCTTCGCCTGGCAGGCGCTGACCGGCTTGCCCTACGTGCAGGCCGGTTCGGACATCGATCTGCTGTGGCCGGTGCCGTCGCCGGCGCAGGCCCCCGCGCTGCTCGCCGACCTGGCGCGCTGGGAACAGCGCCACGGCCACCGCGTCGATGGCGAAGTGCTGCTGCCCGACGGCAACGCGGTGAGCTGGCGCGAACTGGCCGGCGACAGCGCGCAACTGCTGGTCAAGGCGCTGCGCGACTGCAGGCTGCAGCCGCGCGCCGAGCTGCTGCAGGCATGGGGGGCGTGATGGAATTGCAGGCGCTGCGCGGTGTGGAAGACGGTTGCTTCTCGGCATCGCCGGCGCCCGCAGCGGTGGACGGGCCGGCGCCGGAAGCGATCGGGGCTGAAGCCCCTCCTACAGTGGCCCCAGCAAGTTCGCAGGCTCCTGCAGGAGCGGTTTGGATCACGACGAACGCAGCCTCAAACCTTCCGGCTTCGTCAGTCGCCGGGACTGAAGTCCCTCCCACAGTGCGCCCGGCGAACAGCCCGCAAGCTCCTGTAGGAGCGGCTTCAGCCACGACGAACGAAGTAAGAAACCCTAGTGGTTTTGCTTGTCTGTCGCGGCTGAAGCCGCTCCTACATTGCAGCCTGCGAGCAGGCAGCAAGTCCCTTGTGGGAGCGACTTCAGTCGCGACGAGTGAAGCAATGGAGGTGCTGCGGCCCGACCGCGTCGGGACTGAAGTCCCTCCCACAGTGCAGTTGGCCGACCATCCGCAAGCTCCTGTAGGAGAGGCTTCAGCCGCGACGAACGAAGTGAGAAACCCTGGTGGCTTTGCTTGTCTGTCGCGGCCGAAGCCGCTCCTACTGTGCAGCCTGAGAGCAGGCCGCAAGTCCGTTGTGGGAGCGACTTCAGTCGCGACGAGTGAAGCAATGGAGGTGCTGCGACCTGACCGCGTCGGGACTGAAGTCCCTCCCACAGTGCGCCCGGCGAATAGCCCGCAAGTTCCTGTAGGAGCGGCTTCAGCCGCGACGAACGAAGTCGCGGTCTTGCCAATGCCGGAAGCGGTTGGGACCGAAGCCCCTCCCACAGGACTTGTCGCAGGCATGGCATCCCTTGTGGGAGCGACTTCAGTCGCGACGAACGAAGCCCGAGCGACGATGCAATTCGCCGGCCATCCGCGAGCGACTGCGGCCGCAGCCAAGGCAGCGGCGATCGCTCCACACCGCCTGGCCATGCCGCACCGCCTCGGCCGTCTCGCCGTCGCCAGCCTGCATGCCGAGCTGGCCTGCGCGCCGAAGCCGGGCCTGGTCACGCCGTTCGATCGCGGCAGCCACGACGACATGGACG
>Ga0308160_10002765_pt1 | contig 20571 bp, 33 predicted proteins | sample PhyFR1_FD_201036 | JGI IMG/M metagenome (GOLD analysis project Ga0308160, IMG submission 201036) | Phyllosphere microbial communities from UC Gill Tract Community Farm, Albany, California, United States - DLSLF.R1 | ecosystem: Host-associated > Plants > Phyllosphere > Unclassified | place: USA...
GGGAACGTCGACCTCTTCGCCGATGCCGTGTGCTGGCAACCCGTCCGCCACTTGCGGAGGCAGCAACGCTCTCTCGCTCGTCTACGACACGACCAAGCTCAACGCCGACCTCTCGCCCAAGTCTGGCGCCTCGACTGGCTCCGGCTCGTCGAGCGGCTCGACCGGCGGTTCCACTGGCGGCTCGTCCGGCTCGAACACGGGCTCGTCGTCGACCGGTCCCAACATCGGCGCTTTCACCCTGGCCAACGGTTTCTCGACCGACGGGGCCTGCACCGCCGAGATCCCGGGCCGCCTCCTCACCGGCGCCGCCTTCGACTCGCCTAAGATGACGTACACCTTGTGCACTGATTTCTGCGCTTCGAACGGCTTCGCTTACGCCGGCGTCGAGTACGGCAGCGGTATGTCTCTATCGTGCTCGAGATTATCTCTTTCAAGCTGCCCTGACTGACCCTCGCCCGCCTTGCCCGCCCGCAGAGTGCTACTGCGGCGACAGCGTCTCGGTTCGCAACCCCTCGACGCAGTGCAACTCTCGTGCGTGGTCCCCTTTGCTGGCCTTCTATGACTCGGAATTCCGTGACTGACGATCCGTCCTTCCCTGCTCTCAACAGCTTGCTCGGGTGACAACACCAAGATCTGCGGCGGTGGCCAGGCCCTTCACATCTTCCACAACGCCGCCGTCTTGTCGACGCCCGCGCCGCTCGCCAACGGCTGGCAGAACACCAAGCGCTGCCTTCTCGATGGCGCCAACGGTCGCCTCTTCGACGGCGCATCGACCGAGTCGTCGTCGATGACGCAGGAGGTCTGCACCGACTTCTGCGCGTCGAAGGGCTTCGACCTCGCCGGCATGGAGTACTCCAGCCAGTGCTTCTGCGGCTCCTCGGCGAAGGTCGACATCTCGACGGCGGCGACGTCCACCCAGTGCTCGATGGCGTGCGCAGGCAACGCTGATGAGGTTTGCGGCGGTCCCAGTACGTTCGAGTCTCCCGTCGATACCTCCCAGGCGAGCTCTTTACTGACCCGTCTCTCTCCCTCTTCTTTCCCAGACGCCCTGTCCGTCTTCACCGCCCCCGGCGGTTCCAAGCGCTCTGTCAAGCGCCGCACCCCGATCCGTCGCCACGACGCCAAGCACTAGACGTCCCTTTCTCTGTTAACTCCTCTAATCCTGGTTTAGGTCCCTCCCATCCTGTCATCTCTCGTCCGCTCCGGTCGCGCCCAGCACAACTTTAGCCCACCTTTCCTTTGCCTCCCTTCCTCCCATTTGCCTTCCACCTCGCTCGTTCGCGCCCCCTCTTAGCCTTCCCCCACAGTCGTTACTCGCTCGCTAGCCTTCCAGTTTGCCCCTCCAAAATGTTGTGATTCCATGACGCTGGGCCACCAATCCTTCTCTGATCGCTCGCTGGGAGCTGCTGCTTCGGTGGATGTACTGCTTCGGGCGGCGCTTTCTTGAACGAACTAGCAGCGACGTGAAGAACAAGTACCATCACATCTGCCAGCCCCATGTTCGCGCAAGGCGACAGTCAGACTCGCCGCTTGACGCCGCCGCCGATGGGGGCCCGACCACCTTTGCCCTTCTTGGCCGCCGCCTCGTCGTCCTTCTCCTTCTGGCACGTCGGGCAGTACCACGTCCCCTCTGGCGGCGAAGAAAGCTGGAGACACTCGAGATGGAACTGCAGAAGGAGGCACAGAAGGCGGCTCAGCCCAAGCCGGACGCGTACAACCGAGTGCCAGAGAAAGGAACGCACCCATTCGCGCTCGCACTCCTCCGAGTCGCAGCCGATCATCTCGCCGTAGCTCGGGCCTGCGCAATAGCAGTAGGCGACGCCGTCCTCGATGTCAACCTTGCCCTCGGCACCTGCGGCGCCACCGGCCGTTCCGCTTCCAGAGGCGGCGCCAGAGCCACCCGAGGCTGCAGCGGCTGCCGTCGGCGGGGGCGTTGTCGACGATTCAGACACGTAGCCTGCTCGGGGTCGGACGGCATGAGCCTTGCGGCGCCGCGAAGGTCGGGCGGGACCGTCCTCAGACGACGACTCGTCCTCGCCTGTAGCGGCTCCGACGGTAGCCGCCGGGCCAGTCGACGCGGCCGGCGTAGCCGAGGCACTCGTCGCAGCGGTGGCGGCGGTGCCGCCCGCCCGGCGCTTTTTGGCGACAGGGCGAGAAGTCGAAGCGGCCGTCGTATCGAGGTCGTCGATGCCAGCTCCATAGCCGAGGCCGCCGGCTGTGACCGAATCGACGAGGTTAAGGTGGTCCATCTCGTTGGTCGATGTCGTGGTCGATGTCACAGGAAGACGTGACGACGGCCGCGGCGACGGGGCTGCCGGGAACGGCGAGGCGGGACGTGCAGAGTCGCTGGCAGGAATGGCGAGTCAAGTGAGCGGTCAGCTCCAGGAGGCGCAACCAAAGAGGATGGAAGATAGAGATGCGACGCACGTCGCCTTCTTCTTGGCCGCGGCGCTCTTCTTTGGCACGGCCGCTGGCAGCTTGGGGCTCCGGCCGCCCTCGAGCCCTGCCCGGCCGCTCGTGCCCGCATAGCGCCCTCCGTCGTCGTCGTCGACCGCGCTGGTAGCGCCTCTGCCGGCGAGGCCCACCTTGCGCTTCTTGACGGGCGTCGGCGCGCCTCCTGCACCGCCGCCGCCGCCGCCGCCGTTCCCACCGTGGACGCCTGAGTTGCCGCCTGCGCCGCCGCCGATCTCGGCCCCGGCGCGCGCGCGCGTCCGCTTGCCGGGCAGCGTCGGCGGGAGGTAGGAGCTGCCCTCAGCGAGCGGGGCCGACCGCGGCTGGAGGAGCGACGAGTGCGAGAGGAGCGAGAGCAAATGAGTCTGGTGCGAGATGACCTGTTAGACCGGACGGTAAGGACGGCAGACGGAGCCGGGCCGGGTGCGCCCAGGGGGAAGCTGCTGGTCAGCGAGCCGAAGCTTGACGAGGACGTGGCGGCAGGCCGAGGCCATCCAGGACACCCGCAGACCACACAGAGAGCAGGAGACGAGACTCACGCCCTCGCATACACCGCCGACGACGCGAATCTTGTCCTCGCCGCCGAGCTTGAAGCGCTGGGCAAACTCGGCGACCTCCTTGAGCAAGATGAGGCGCTCGCCCGGCGTCTTGTTGGGGTCGTTGACGGCCGCCGTCAGGCCCTTGATGCTCTCAGTCAGATGGATCAGGCTCGCTAGAGGAGTAACAGCACAAGGCGGCAGGGTTGTGTCAGATGTGCGCTATGAGAGCGAGCGGGTCGGCGGCGAGGGACGCACAGGAAAGGACGGCATCGAGCTCGCGGAGGTCGGAGAAGCCCCGGGTGAGCTCGAGCGGGAGGGCGTCGAGCGTGTCGGCAAAATCGGCGAGCGTGTTGAGGTCATGTGTCGTCTGCTGCGTCTGCTGGACGGGCGGGAAGTAGTAGGCCGGACCCATCGCTGCTAACTGCTGCTGGGATGCGAAGGACGGGGAGCGGGGGCGATGTGGTTCCTGGTGCGCGGGCGGAGGCGAGGCGGCGCCGGCCGAAGAGACGGCTCGCTCGAGTCAGCCCTGACCGGCCGACAGCGACACCCTCGACCTGCAACTCGACAGCTCGACGAAGACCTAAGGAGCAGTCTGGCCAGCCTTTGAGATCGCGCGAGGTCTCTCCTCATCGCCAGCCAGTTTGCTCGAGGATGAGCGGCTCCAAGTACGAGTATGTGCGGACGTACGAGCGGCCGGACGCGCTGCTCGCCAACACGTACCTCCTACTCCGGATCGACGGCCACGCCTTCCACAAGTCCGTCCCTGAAGGCCAGAATGCTCGTGCGCGGTGCTTGTGAAGGCCTCTGGGCGTGCTTGCCGCGAGCACGCCGTTTGACCGAGCCGACGAGCCTACAGGCAGCGCAGTGCGCAGGGCCCTGACGCGTGCTCCTCCCCGGCGACGCGACCGCAGGTTCTCGGACAAGCACGGCTTCCGCAAGCCGAACGATGAGCGCGCGCTCAAGCTGATGGACCGGGCGGCTCAGAGCCTGATGGACGAGTACCCGGACATCGTCCTCGGCTTTGGTGAGAGCGACGAGTATTCGTACGTCTCCCCCGTCGAGTCGACTCGAGTCGCGAGGCCGCTGCGCCCCCCTCTGACGGCGTCTCGAGTACGCTGCTGCCCTGTGCACTTTCTCCCTCAGATTCCTGATCCGACGCAAGTCCAACCTTTACTCCCGACGCGAGTCAAAGCTCGTCTCGCTGCTCGTCTCGCTCTTTACCTCGGCGTTTGTCTACCACTGGTCGGCCTATTTCCCCCCACCCCTACCGGCCGCTTCCGCAGAAGCCTCCTCGTCCTCTGCCGGCGACGCGCTTGCCTACCCGGCATCCTTCGACCTCCTTGCGGACGCCGTCCAGCCGGCAACGGCGGCCGACGCCGGCAAACTGCTGTACCCACCGACGTTTGACGGTCGGGTCGTCTGCTATCCCTCCGAGAAGGAGGTCCGCGACTACTTTGCGTGGCGCCAGGTCGACAGTGCGTCTCGCCCACTCACGCGTAATCTTGCGCTCGCTAACCTCCTCGAGCGACTCCCTCTTGGCCGTAGCGCACGTCAACAACCTCTACAACACGACGTTCTGGGCCCTCATCCTCCTGCCTCCCATACCGGGCGCCTCCGCTGCTGGCTTGACCGACGGCACGACGCAGGCGTCCTCGACCGCGGCCGCTGCGAATCTCGAACCGGCGTCAAGTGGCGCCCTCTCTGCGCTGCCAGCGGCAACCAAGTTGCGTCCGGTCGTCTCGGGCAGCCAGATGTCGACGACCGCGGCGCACAAGGTCCTCCAAGGCAGCTTCTCTAAGGACAAGCACGAGCTTCTATGGGAGCGCGGCATCAGCTACGGCCGGCTCGGCGAGCGCGAGAAGAAGGGCAGCATTCTTGTCCGCGAGGTGCGTTGGAAACCTGCTCTTGGCTTCGAGGGATTAGTCGCTGACGAATCTCTCGGATGGCCCGCCTAGGAGACGGTCTCGGACGCACCGATGAGCGATCTTGCCTCCATCTCGCTCGATTCGAACAAGCAGGCCTCATCGCGAATCCCGCCGAGTGGCAACCCTCCGACAGGCTCGACGTCGTCAGATCCCCCGCCCCCGGCCCACTGGACCAACCGGAAGCTGCAGCCGAAGAAGGGCAAGAATCGGCAGCCAGACCTGCCGTTCGACGGGACGAGCGGCAAGGTTGTCGTCCTCCACGTCGACCTCATCAAGGACGGCTTCTGGAACGAGCGCCCATGGTTGCTCGCCTGAGCCGGATGCGACGGCTTGCAGTAAACTCACGTGACGATGTGTCAGTCGAGAGACGTGCATGCAAGAAGGAATTGTAAGGCAGAGATCAGGCGTGCTGGCGTAGAGATGGGAGGAGCGAGATAAACAACAAGAGAGCAGAAGAAAACGTCCAGTGAAGATCTAGTAGATGAAAGGCAGCCGACGATCGTGAGCCTCGCTCAGTTTGTTGGCTCGCGCGGTGTCTTGTCCGGGTTGGCCAGGGTGAGCGTCGGCCGGGCAACCGCCGTGTAGCTGGTCTTTTTGCTGCGAATCGGTGCGACCTTCTTGGTGATGAGGAGCGGCTCGGTCGTAGTCGTTGAGTGCTGCTCGAAGGCGGCGATCGTGTCACGGACAGAGCGTCGTATGAGCGGCGGAGCAGCCGGGGTCGGTGTCGGGTAGGACGGGTTGGGCGAGAGCGAGTCGATCGAGAAGGGCGAGAGCGAACCAGGTGTCTCGGCTGTCGATCGTGAGAGGGAGGCCGTCATTTCGGTAGAGGACGGGGCCGGCATCGAGGGCAAGGCGCGGGCTGATCTTGCAGACGGGTCCGACGTCGAAAGTGGCCTTGCACCGGTCGGCCTAACATGCGGCCGGACAAACGTCACTCCTTCGCTGCTCGTCGGCGGACTGAGAGCAATTAGGTCGTCTGCCGAGGGTCCGTCCTCGAACGGATTCCGCAACGGCTCGAAGGTTGTCGACGCCGAGGTTGGAGGGAAGCGGAATGCTGGCGCCGACGGTGACGACTCGAGTTCGGGCGACGCCTCAGGCGTTGCTGTCGAGCCAGAGGTGGTCCGATTGCGCTGAACGATGTCGAGGTGATTGAAGCGCTCGAACTGGTCAGAGGTAGCAGTGTCTGCGAAAGAGATAAGCGGATCAGCGTCGTTCTTGCTCGCAAAGGAATATCTGGGCACTTTCACTCACGGGCGCTCGTCAAGCTGCTGAGACTCGCATCCTGGCCGCGGCCGAGCTGACCAAAGCTCTTCCGCCGACGGCCGGCCCATTCGCCCTTCTCCAGGTCCTCGTCAAAGCCGAGAATGGGCGGCGTTGCCGGATCGCGTAGGTCGCGCATGCGCGAGCCCATCACGCGGACCGACGGCGGCAGATTCGTCAAGCCGCCGTTGAGCGGGGGCGACTTGGTCCGCAGGTTGAGACCGAGCACCTTGCGCCAGCCCGAGTTTGAGTTGGACCTGCTCGGTGGCGCGCTCGGCTGTGGATAAAACAGCGCAGAGGCCGACACCGGCGGCTGGGCGTAAGGGTCGCCGTGCGAGCGATGCGAGGAGGAGGAGTGATTCGATGACTCGGGCGTCGTGCTGTAATCGGTTGCCGAGTTGGCGCTGGGGTAGAAGCTACTTGTCGCGGCCGAGCGCTTGATACCAGTGACCCCTGCGGCGGTGGAGGGCGCAGACGCCCCGTCTGCAAAGGGGTCGCCTTGGTCCTCGTCGTGGAGACGGCCATAGCCGAGGTCACCGTCCGCCTCTTCCGACTCTGGAATGGGTGCGAAGGACGAGCTGCGGGCAAAGATGCCCATACCGGCCCGGTTTGCCATCTCGTCGCCGAAAGGATCGGCTTCACGAGCGTCCTCGCCGTCACCGGTCGTGCGAAGAGAGTCCGGCCGAGACAGTGTCCGGTCGAGCGGCGGCGGGTACGTTTCAAATCGCCGGGTGTCCTCGTCGTCGAGCATGCCCCATCGGCGGCCTCCCTGGCCAGCCCCCGCAGCGCTGCGACCCAGAAGACCAGCCGTCGGCCCGGCGACGATGCCACCACTGCCACCGACTCCGACGGCAGCGCCGAGCCCGGCCATCTTTTCCGAAAGCCGGTCGTACAGTCGAACGCGCTTGCGCTCGCGGCCCGTAAAGTCGTTCCACGTGGCACCGGCCGCTCCGCCAAAGGCGGCCGATGACCACGTACCGCTCTGGCTAGCCCAGTCGCGCGACCGACCGCCGGCGAGGCCAGCCTTCTCGTCTTCGTCGTCTTCGATGTCCGAGCCGTTGCGCCGGCGCTTTCGGACGACCACTGTTGCGCCGAGAGCGAGGGCTGCGAGCGCGAGAAAGCCAAAGGTCGAACCGACGCCGATGGCCGCCTTTTTCGAGCTTGACATAGCACCGTTGCCAGCATCGGCGGATGCATCGCCAGACGAGTCACCGACAGAGCTCTCGGTGGGAGCGCCGCCGGCCGGGTGCGACGTCGTGAGTGTCGCGTAGCCAGGGACGATGCCCGTGTAGGTCGCTGGGTCCCAAGGTTTCTCGCCGACCGGCCTCGCTTGCGATGGGTCGGCCTCGGCAGCAGTCGACAGAGACGCAAGCGCCGCAGGATAGACGGTGCTCGTGGATCCAGAAGAGAGCGTCACCTCGTAGAGTGTTGCGAGCGCGCTGGCCGTCACTGTCGCCGTCGCAATGGCAGAAGTAACGGAGGACGTCATTGTGACTCCGGCGGCGTCGGTGACGAGGGCGGGTACGACACTCTGCGCCGTCTGTGTCTCCGTGTAGACAAGCAGAGTCGTCTGTGTGCGGATGACGCCGGCTGGAACGACATCGACCGCCGACGAGGCTGGTGGGACGGCGCTTTCCGCTGCACTCGAGGCCGAGGCCGCGGACCAGGTCGATGGCGGCGTGAAGGTGTCGAGGTAGGCGTTGGTCGCGAGATCGTAGAGGTATAAATTGCCGTCTGCCGCCGAGTCGGTCTCATAGCCTATATCACAAGAATCAGCAAGCGATTCGGCCGCAGAGTCCGGAGAGAGGGGGACGGACCGCCAAAGAAGAGTACTTGAGAGTTGCCGATGGCTACACCCTGCGCTCCGAGTCTCGGGCCTGGTCCTTAGTAACCCAAGTAAAAGGACGTCAGCCGGCTGCTCGTCGTGACGAGACGAGGCGGAAACCGGAACGTACCGCTTCCCGTCGGCGTGACGGCCTGCCACTGGGCCTGCTCAAAGTCGAGTACGAATGCGTCGTCTAGCGCGCGCTCGAGTCCGTTCTGGCCCGTCCCACCGCCAGCGAGGAAAAGACCACTGCCCGAGCCAAACGTCACGCCGAGGGCGGCTCGGCGGCCGGGCGGCGCTGATCCGCCGAGGAAGACGGTCTGCCAGGCACTCGTTGGGTCGGTCGTGTCAAGCGCGAAGGCGGTCGATAGGGGTGCGAGCGAGAGCGAGCCCGTGTCGAAGCCGCCAAGGAGAAGGAGCGTTCCGTTGCTGAGGCAGTGGAGCGTCGGTTGCAGGAGGCCAGTGGGGAGCGTGGCGGCTAGGGAAACGAACCCTCCTGTCGGCGTGTAGGCGTACGTCGAGAGGTCGGCCGTGACGGAGCCGTCGGCACGAGAGCCGGCGGTGAAGTAGGACGTCTCGCCAAGGGCTGCAGAGTGGAAATACACGGGTCAGAGGGTAGAGCGGACCGAGGTCGACCGAAACAGAGGGACGTACTGCATGACGCCGCGCCTTCCCTCCTGACGGGCTGCGCGGCCCAGTCGCTCGCCCCCTGAACCCAGCCGGCTGCTGTCGAGTACTGCCAGGCCGAGTCGTGGCCGGTCTGGACGGCCGTACCTGGACTGCCATCGCCCCCGAGACTGAGCGCTCGGCCTGAGCCGTCACCGAGGGCCTCGACCGACGCCCAGGCGTAGGGCGGCCCGGCGCCGGCGAGCTCCTGAGCGAGCTCGGCCGCATCGGCCAGACGGAACGGGCTGTCGAGCGGGAGACGGAGGGCCGTACCTGTCGTCGGTGACGAGGTATATGTCTGGCCTGCTGAGGTGAGTTTGCCGCCAGAGATGAGGAGCGAGTGCTCGTTTAAGCTGGAGGAAGAGGGGGAGGAAGGCGGTGTTGAAAGGAGGGCGAGCGTGTGCGCCCAGCGCGAGGAGAGGGCGGCGGCGAGCGTGGCTTCAGGCTGGAAGAGAGCAAGCAAAAGAACAAGCGGGAGGCCGCCGCCGGTTGGCACCATCGCTTGCCGTGTAAGAGCTCGAGCTTGAAGCGAGTCGGATGACCGGGTTGGGTGTCGAGGAAGTGGACGAAGGGAGACAGCGACGATGAGCTTGTTGAATGAAGCCAGGCGCGCGTGCGCACTGACAGGCGCCGGGGTCGGCAGGCGGCGGCGGCGGCGAGGCACCGAAGTCAAGCAACCGGCCAGGTTGTCGAGTCTCCTGCTCCAAGAGCCACTCGTCCGGCTCATAATCATCATCCATCCGGCCAGGGACCCTCTAGGGCTGGCCTTGGCCTGGTTGAGCCACCCTTGCAGGACGCTGCCCTCGTCTGCTCGCCTGCTGTTGCTCGCGTCGCTCGGCCTGCTGCGCGTCAGGCCCGAGCGATCGACGGCCCGCGCGGCCGAGCCTGGCGCGCCTGGGCTCTCGTAAAGGGCGCTTTCGTCGTCGGCCCTGTCGACCTCGTCACGGCCCTGTACGACGACCGACCGATTCGACCACGCGGGCAGCGATGACCGGCAACCCTTGCCTCCCTTGCAGAGTCAAGGCCGTGTACCACGCTGACCTCCTGCTGACGCCCTCGAGCTCTTATAAAAGGACGGCGAGGGGAGGCGAGAAACCGGCGATGCTCCCCCCCCTCATCCGCCGGCCTTGCAGCTCCCTCCTCTCCTCCTTCCTCCAACCAGCTGGCTAGCCCGCACCCAGGCATGTCTCACACCTCGCTCGCCCAGCCATCCCAGGCCTCTCAGCACGTCCACCACCCCATCTCGGGCCTCGACGCCGTCAACTTTCCCGCCCGCACCGAGGGCGGGCCTCAGCGGACGGACGAATACACCCTCAAGACCCCCGAAGGCTTCATCCGACCATCCGACGAGCTTCCACCCGTCCGCGAGGAGGCAACCGACCGCTCGCCGACCTCAACCATCGTCCACGGCGACGTGGCCGATCTCACGCCTGCCGAACGCGAGAAGGGGCTCGACATCAAGCTCGTCACCTGGCGCGACAACGACCCCGATGATCCCAAAAACCTGCCCCAGAGCCGAAAATGGTTGGTTACGATCGCGATCTCGTACACGTGCTTCGCCGTCGCCCTCGGCAGCTCGCTCACCGTCATGGACATGCCCGAGGTCGCGGCCGAGTTTGGCGTCTCGATCGATCTCATCCACCTCTCAATTGCTGTGCGTGGCCGGTTTTGCCCCTCTTCTTCCCGCTGTCGACCCAGCCGCCTGACCGGCATCTGCCTCTCACCGACAGGTCTTTGTCTTTGGCTTCGGGATCGGTCCTCTACTCTTTGCACCCCTCTCAGAGGTCGTCGGTCGCCGTCCAGTCATCGTCGGCTCGGTGCGTCCGCTTTGGGTTACCGGTTAACGCCGCTCCCGTCTCCGCAGGATCGCGTAGAAGGGCAGCAGGTACGGCTCCGGAACTGACCCCATCGATCGCACCGCCAGATGTTTCTCTACTGCATCTTTACGTTTCCCTCGGCGTTTGCGAAGAACGTCGCGACGCTCAACATCGGCCGGGCGATCGCTGGCTTCTGCGCCTCGTCGTGCATGACGGTCATCGGCGGCATCATCTCGGACCTCTTCGACTCGGCCGAGCGGGGCAAGCCGATGGCACTCTTCTCTGGCACAGTCTTCATGGGACCTTGCATCGGACCGATCATTGCTGGCTTCCGTACGTCCTGTCCCGAGATGGCTCAAGCCGGTCCTCCGAGCGACCCGCTGATGCAAGGGATCCCTCTGCATCACTCTGCTTTAGTAAGCGCCAAGGGCTGGCGAGCAAACTATGTACGTCGTTGACGGTTACGCTCTGGCTCCTCATGCTGCAATGACTGATATCATCTCCGTCGGCCGCGTGCAGTACCTCCTGCTCGGCATCTCTGGATCGGCCGCCCTCGTGGCCGTCCTCGTCCTGCCCGAGACTTACAGCGTCGTTCTCCTCCGGAAGCGTGCCGTCCGACTCCGCAAAGAGACGGGCGATGAGGGGTACATGACGAGCCAGGAGCGTTTCAAGCGGCCGCTCGCCCAGGTCCTGCGCGAGTCGCTCATCCGGCCGCTCCAGCTCCTCGTCACCGAGCCTATCATTTTCCTCTTCTCGGTCGGTGCCCCTCCCTGCTTCTTCTCGGGTTCCTGACCTTGCTGACCTGCGTCGAACCTCTTGTTACGCCAGCTGTACCTATCTGTGAGCCGTCAATCGCACGCAGCAGTTCCTCGATCGATGTACGCCTACTGACTTCAAGCGCATCTCCACTCACAGCTCATCTACGCACTCCTCTACGGCCTGTTTTTCGCCGTGCCCATCGTCTTTGGCGAGATCCACGGCTTTCCACTCGGCTCGGTCGGGCTCGCCTTTGTCCCCATCATCGTCGGCATGCTCTCGACGTTCGTCACCGTCCTGCCCTGGCAAGCAAAGCACTACGCGCGCGTCGACGAAGAGTGCCGCGCTCAGGGCCTCGCATCCGCTCTGCCCGAGGCACGACTGCCTTCGGTCAAGGTCGGCGCGGTCCTCCTGCCGATCGGCTTCTTCAGTGAGTCATTTCGGCGCTCTTGTTCGACTACGGACGGGAAGGGGGGTTAAGTTCGGCGGCTGACGTATCCTACCTGACCCTCTCTCCGGCAGTCTTCGCTTGGACTTCGTACGAGCACGTCCACTGGATCGCGCCCATGATCGGCACGGCTTGCTTCGGCTTCGCCATGATTAGGTCAGTCTCAGCCGAGGTTGCTGAAGGCTGTCACTGGCGGATCGAGGCTGGATGAGCGCTGACGCCGCCCTTGTAACCTCGCCTCCAGCATCTACGTCGGGGCGAACGGCTACATCGTCGATAGCTTTCCCGAGTTCGCCTCGTCAGCCATGGCCGCAAAGACGCTGCTCTCGCGGCTCTGCGGCGGTGCTTTCCCGATGTTCGTCGACCGGATGTGTACGTCTTGCCTCCTGTCTCGCAGCTCCTCGGCGAGAGAGAGAGAGAGCTGACTGTCGGCCCCTGCCTGACTCATGCGCTTGCAGATGCCAGTCGGCTTGGGCCTCGTTGGTCGTCTACCATCTTTGCTTTGACAGCCTGCCTGATGCTCCCGATCCCTTTCCTCTTTGCCAAGTGGGGAGCCAAGATCCGTGGTGTGAGTCTGTCCTTGACCCGCCTACGAGCTCTCGGCCTCGCGATCTGACAGCCTGCCCTCCGTCGTCTACAGATGTCGAAGCGCAGCGGCGGCCTCTGAGCGACCTCCCCCCTTCTCCTCTCCGCCTCCTCATCCTCCCTCACCTACTCGAATCCATGAAATGTTTTTGCGCAGTCTGCCGAGCGCCCTGCGAGCCCTCCTCTGACATCGACCATGTGCCCTCTGGTCCTGTTCGTCATTCCTCCTTGCGCCCATCCCCGCGCGGGCGCGACTCGCAGTTGCAGTTCAGATTCTCGAGCGCGCGGCGGCGTCCCCCTCCGACGGACTCCTCTCCGCCGCTGCTCTCCTCGGCTCGACCAGCTCCGTCGACCGCCCGGCATACCTCCCTCGTCCATCTCTAGCACCCAGTCGCCATGCCGCCGAAGGCCCAGAAGCAGAATGCGCCCAAGGGCAGCAAGGTCGGTTGATACCTCTGCCCGGCGTCCCGGGCGGAAGGCCCCGCCGACAGTCGTCGAGCTGAGGGCTCCAGCCGCTCGGTCGTTTCCGTTCGTCATCCATGCCCTCCTGGATGCACACTGATGCCCCTCGCCTACCTCGCTGTCTGTCCAGGTCGCGGTCGACAAGACCTTCGGAATGAAGAACGTACGTCGGTCCTGCAAGCTCGCGAGCGCCATCGACCTGCGGCCTACGAGACAGGTACTGACCCAGCCAGCTCCCTCGCCTCGACCCCCCCCCCCCTCGGTCCTCATGCTCGCGTGCGCCCTTCTGACCAATAGAAGAACAAGTCGGCCAAGGTCCAGGAGAAAGCAGCCGTCATCCAGCAGCAGCAGGCCCGGAAGGGCCTGTCGGAGGCCGACGTTCGTCCTCCCCCGGCCGCCCGCCTCGGACGTCGCCGGCCAGCTTCGCTGACACCTCCTTGGGCCTCACCGCCGGCTCCCTTCCCCGACGGCAGATCAAGAAGCAGGAGGCCGCTGCCAACGCCAAGCGGATCAAGGCCGAGGAGGCGGCCCGGCTCAAGGCCCAGATGGAGCTCTTCAAGCCCCAGCAGGCTCAGAAGGTGCCGTTCGGCGTCGGTACGTGCCGCCGGAGAGGGGCTCGAATGGTTGCGAGTTCGGCGCTGACCGCTTAGTTCTGTCCGCCGCCGCCGCCGCCGTCGCCGTGCAGACCCCAAGACGGTCCTCTGCCAGTACTTTGCCGCCGGCTTCTGCGACAAGGGCACCAAGGTCGGTCGCCGTTTCGAGCCTGATCGAGAGCCAAGTAGAAAGCCGCGCTGACCCCCGCTCGCCGGTAACGTGCATTCACCCCCCTCCGACCCTTCCAGTGTAAGTTCTCGCACGACAAAAACATTGGCCGCAAGACGGAGAAGAAGAACCTGTACACCGACGACCGCGAGGGCGTCGCCAACCCGGGCGCGGTCGACCCGAACGACAAGAAGCTCGACACGATGGACACGTGGGACGACGACAAGCTCGCCAAGGTTGTGCTCTCCAAAGCCGGCAACCCAAAGACGTCAACCGACATCGTCTGCAAATTCTTCATCCAGGCCATCGAGGACCAGAAGTACGGCTGGTTCTGGGAATGCGTGCGTGGCCCCCGGTTTCCAAGTCTGCGAGGGGAAGCCCCCTGGTCCGACGCTAATTGTCCGCCCAGCCCCCCCTCCCCTTGGCAGCCGAACGGCGTCGAGTGCAAGTACCGACATGCGCTCCCGCCGGGCTACGTGCTCAACTCGGAGAAGAAGAAGAAGGATGCCGAGGCCAAGGCCAAGGTCATCACGCTCGAGGAGTTCCTCGAGTCGGAGGTACGTCGTCAGGCCGACTGCGATTGGAAAAGCGAAGAAGAGCCGCTGACCCGAGGCCTCGACCCCCCTGTTCAACGTCGCCTCCGCAGCGGCACAAGCTCGGCAAAAACCTGACGCCGGTGACGGCCGAGACGTTTGCGACGTGGAAGAAGACGCGGCTCGATGCCAAGACGGCGCAGGAGCAGACGGCGACCAAGCTCAAGCAGCAGGCGGGCGCGTCGGGCAAGATGACGGGCATGAGCGGCAAGGACCTGTTTACGTTCAACCCGGACTGGTACAACGAGGAGGACGACGACGAGGGCAACGAGGGCGACGCCTGGGACCTCGACCAGTACCGCAAGGACGAGGATGGCAACCCGATCGAGGCCGAGCGCGACGATGACGACGACGACGAGACGGCGCGGTCGAGCTTGCCGCCCCGGTCGGAAGCGGGCGCAACCGACGACGGCCTCGAGCGGTCGGTTGCCGGCCTCAGCGTCGCGGGCGACGAGCCGGCCGCTGGCAGCCAGGACGGCGGCGCGACGAGTCGGGACGGCTAAGGGGGGGAGAGACACCCTACCCGAGACTTTGTGTAGTATGAAGCCCGCCGCCACCTTGAGCCTGTTCCTTGAGCGGTCGGACGCGCTTGTCAGCCTGGGCTGCGCCCGGTCGATGAGAGGAGGTGGTGCAGAGGCGGCTCGCCAGGTCGCCTGGCACGAGCCAGCGCCGGTTCGGCTGCCGTCCCAGCCGCGCGACGGAAAGGCAAACGAGGCCCGTCATGTCCCCCGCCCGTCCCTCCGACCCGTTCCCATCACAGTCCCGCACCCTCTGTCCCGTATGATTGACAGGTCAGCACGACAGACTCCCTCGGACCCTCTTCGCAGACCCGACCCTCGTCTTGGACCGGGCTGGCAAGGGCGGCGGGTCAAGGAGGCTCACTCTCCAACTGCGCGCCGGCTGCAGCTGTCACTGCTCTGTCGACCTCCTTCCCGCCCCGCTGCTCGATTCGCCTCCTTGAGCTCCCGTCGTTCGAACAGATTACCCTAGTGCCGGTCGCCTCACGAGATCACCTCGGGGCCGGACGTCGAACGGCGGCGCCGGGCAACCGTCGAACAACCAGCAGCTCGGCCGCTCTCGAGCGCAACCCCGCCCCGCCGTGTGCGCGAGATCGCCTTCCGGCCAACGGGACGACGACGACGAGATCGCGGCACGGTCACATCTCTAATTCTTGAGCTGCCCAGCTGACCTGGCCCAGGGAAGAGAATATGCGGTCGCCCCCCCCCCTGCCTCGTCGTGCGAGCAAGTCGTCTCTACGGCCCCAGAACCGCAAAGAGCGCCAGGGCGCGCGGCCCGGCTTCCCTCCCGCTTGCTGCTCGCGCCCATCGCACCCGGCCTCACGTTGGTCTGGCCGGCTCTGGCGACCCTCGGAGTAGTGCTGTTGATCGTCGCCGAGTCCCCAAACTCGACAGGGAGCGGCGCGCCCCCTCCGTTCGCCTCGTCCGGCCACTCGTCCGGTCAGCCGTCGACCTGATCGCGCTCAGCTCGCACGGCAGGCAGGCCCGGGCGACGCTCGCCTCTGCGACTGACCGCATGCGGCTCGCATCCGAGCCAAGGAGCCGGCCCGGCCTCGCCGTAACCGGTCAGCGACTGGCGCGTCGGTCGACCTCGGCGCAGGCAGGCGCGGCGTCCGCTGGTCGACCTCAAAGGGGGGACCCTTGCCGGCGGCCATGCCCATCGGCCGGCTGATGGCTTTGAGCGGCTGACCCCCCTGCTTCCATGGCCGGTCGTTGGGCCCGTCAGAAGTCGGCCTGCGTCCGATAGCCCTCGCTGACGACTCGCCTGGCAGGTTTGGCCGGCAGGCCGGCGACCCAGAGGCTCGTCCTACTGACGGCTAGGGAGGGCACCTGGAAGGAAGGGCGGCGGGCGAGAGGCGGCGCTAGCCCGAGGCCAGCTCGTCCTCGCAGGGGTCAGCGTGGCCGTCGTCTCTGGGGAGCAGGGTCGGCCGGAGGGTCGCTCATGCTGTCTGTCGGGGCGGGCGCGGGTCGGGCCGGCGGGCGGCGTTGGGCGGGGCGATCGACGGGCGCGCGCGCGGCCGCACCCCAACCGAAGGGGAGGGCGAGCCCTTCCGACAGGACGGACAGGCCCCCCTCCCGACGACGACGACCTCCTTCCCACCTGTCCACCACCCTCTCCTTCAAAAGCAGACCACCTCCTTCCGGCAAGCAGGTCCTCTCGCTCTCCCTCCCTCCCTCTCGACACCCGCCCGACACCTCTCCCTCGGTCTCGGCCCTCCTTTTTCTCTCGCTCGCCCCAACTCCCCTCCCCAACCCACCAGCCCGCCATGTCCGCAGCGGTCGACCAGCAGGTCCACCAGCGCAAGCCACGCCAGGGCACGCCCCCGATGAGCGCACCCATCTCGCCACCGCTCTCGCCCCTCCAGAAGGCGACTGAGCTCGGAGGTACGTCTTCTTCTTGTGCGCGGCCGCTGGGAGGGGGATGGAGCCTGTCGCCACCAGGCTGGTCGCCACCTCCGGTTGAATCGGATCCTGATCCTTTCCTTCCTCCTGCCCGCTCGCCACCCAGACTCGCTCATCCCGACCCTGGCCGAGCCCAAGACGCCCCGCGAGCCGGTCGACCTCCGGATCCCAGACAACTATGTCCAGGCGACGCTCGACAAGCAGACGGTCCTCCCGCCCGTCACGCTCGCCACCCTGCTCGACAACATCCAATGGGTCTCCTTCCTCGCCCTGACCGTCACGCCCGCGCTCGGCATCTACGGCTTCGCCACCCACACGCTCCAGCTCAAGACCTTCCTCTGGGCCGTCGGCTACTACTTCATGACCGGCATGTCCATCACCGCCGGTGCGTTTCATCTTTCTGAGCTGCGTCGGCTGGGCCGGCCCTGCGCGCCGCGCGCCGCCCCTCCCCAACGGCGGCCTGGCCGGCCCCAAATCTCCCCCCCCCCCCGCGGCAAGAGCTCCACTGACCATCGCCGATCCGGCCTCTATTGCCTCCCCCGTCGTTCGCAGGTTACCACCGGCTCTGGGCCCACCGCTCGTACAACGCTTCGCCCGCGCTCCAGTACTTCTTTGCCATCTTTGGCGCCGGCGCCGTCGAGGGCTCGATCAAGTGGTGGTCGCGCGGCCACCGCGCCCACCATCGCTACACCGACACCGACCTCGACCCCTACAACGCCCACAAGGGCTTCTTCTACTCGCACATCGGTCCGTTTCCCCTCGTGGCCCATGCCGCCTTTATGCATCTTGCTGACGTATTCCCTTTTCCCGCGCGCCCTTTCCAGGATGGATGCTCATCAAGCCCCGCCGGGCGATCGGCACGGCCGACATCTCGGACCTCTCGCGCAACAAGGTCATTAAGTGGCAGCAGAAGTGGTACTTGTACCTGATTGTCACCTTTGGCTTCCTCTTCCCGATGGCCGTCGCCGGCCTCGGTTGGGGCGACTGGAAGGGCGGTTTCTTCTTTGCCGGCGCTGCCCGTCTCTGCTTCGTCCACCACGTCCGTGGCCCTCGCTCCTTCATGCATCCATCTCCACGACCCGGCGCTGACCTCCGCCACCTCCCCTCCTCCCCGCCCGCACAGTCGACCTTCTGCGTCAACTCGCTCGCCCACTGGCTCGGTGAGACGCCGTTCGACGACAAGCACTCACCCCGCGACCACTTCCTCACTGCCCTCGTCACCATCGGCGAGGGCTACCACAACTTCCACCACCAATTCCCGATGGACTACCGCAATGCCATTGTCTGGTATCAGTATGACCCGACCAAGTGGTTCATCTACGGCATGTACAAGCTCGGCTTTGCCTCGCAGCTCAAGTCGTTCCCGGCCAACGAGGTCAAGAGTGGGTGCCCCTCCCTCTTTGCCCTCGTCCTCTGTATCTGATTTGGCCCGCTGTCCCGATTCGGCTCGCTGACTCCCTTGCTCTTTTCTTGCCGCCCGCAGAGGGCCAGTACACGATGCAGCTCAAGAAGCTCCAGGAGCAGTCCGAGACGCTCAAGTGGCCGGTCCCGATGGCCCAGCTGCCCGTCGTCTCTTGGGACGACTTTGTGGCCGAGGCCAAGCACCGGCCGATCATGGCCGTCCACGGCTACATCATCGACTGCGAGTCATTTGAGCAGGAGCACCCCGGCGGCGCTCACCTCATCAAGCGGGCGATCGGCACCGACGCCACGACGGCCTTCTTCGGCGGTGTCTATGACCACTCTAACGCCGCACACAATCTTTTGGCAATGATGAGGGTTGGAATCCTCGAGGCCGGCATGGAGGTCGAGCACCTCAAGGACGGTTTTGAATCGTCGCCCATTAACCCGGACCGCAAGGAGACGTCGACCGACGGCGTTCCCACTGCGGCCGAGCGACTCCAGCAGACCCAGTTTCAGTCGCAGGGTCCGCGGCCGAAGGCGCCGATGGGCCAGCCCCAGGTTCGTCAACCCTCTTGCTGCTCATCGTCTCTGGCCAAACTGAGCTGACTTCTCCATCTTTTTTCGACAGGCGACCATGGCCGACAAGTACACGCTGAGTGTTCCCCCCTCAGAGCACTTCCGAATCGTGGCAACTGTCCCGCCGATGCGACCCGGCCGCGAGTCTCGCGCCGGCGAGCTCAATGCGCGCTCCCAGGCGCTCGACGAGCACGAGGACGTTCCGTACAACGGCACCAAGACCGAGTGATTGCTTTCCCTTCTCCTTCTCAATAGTCTTCTCGCACCCTGCTCCATCTTTGCTTCTTCCGATCTCGGCCTCGACCTCTTCCCTTTCGTAGACCGTCCCAGCGTCTCCAGCTTCCCCCATGCCACGACCCCCCCTTCCCACTCCTTACCATCGCTCTTTGTCCTCCTGCCCTCCATATTCATGAGACGATGCACGCTTGTAGATAACGATCCGAAAGAAAGAGCACTCGGATGAGACGTCAGTGCGAGTCTTTGGGACAGGTGGCGAAGCGTACACGAGGTTGTCTCGTCGGACGCGCCTGCGCGGGAGCGGGGCGTCGGGCCGGACTTTGCTTCGCCATCAACCACGACCAGACGACCGACAACGCCGCCTTGCTTCCCTTCGCCTCGATCTTAGATGCCAGCAGCCGCGACACGCTAGACCCTCCTGCTCGCCCTTTTCCCTCGACGCGTTCCCTAGATGAGCCTCGCTCCTGCTAGGCGCTTCCTCACTCGCGCCGTCGGCGGCCGGCGGACCCAGTCCGGCCAACATCTTGCTGCCGCCGGTCGCTCACGACTCGACGATGCCGCTCGGACAACGGCCAGCTTCTCTCCCAGCAGTTCAAGGGCCGCCAGCACGAGCACTGGGGGCTCCAGGCATCCTTCCACCAGCTCGACTGCTCCGAGAGCTTTCCCGCCATCGCCTGGGAGCTCTGCTCCGACCAGCTCCCATCCCGCTTCGACCCCTGAAGGCTCGCCGTCGAACGCGAGACGGGCAATCTGGCCGGAGGCTAGCACTTCGCAGTCGACGGCCTCAGGAGATCAGCTTGCGATCTCTGCCAGGCGGGCGCCGAGACCGACAGGGCGCGAGCTTGAAGTCCAGGACCAGGTGCTCTTTGCGCTCTCGGAGCAGGTCGGCGGCCGCTTCGGCAACGCCGTCAAGTGCGTCGCGCCTTGCGCCCCGCCCCAGCTTCCTCTCCATCCGCGCGTCCTGGCTGACACGCTCCGCTACCAGGATCGTGGATCTGGGACCTCGCGTCGGGCTTCAGACGAGCAAGGTGCTCGGCAAGGACATGCGGGCAAAGCTCATCCGAGCGCTCATGACGGCCGGCGTCCGGAACGTCGAAGCGGGCGCGATCCTCGACCATCGACTCGTGCCGCAGGTGCGTCCGACATTGCTCTACTCATCCCTTGCCGCTTGAAGAGATGCCCTTGAGGGCGCAGATCCACCTGCAGCGGAGAGAAGCTGACCCCAGCTTCCCACGCCGTTGCTTGTAGCTGGAGGAGACGACAGACGTGCTCGTCAAAGTCGGCAACCTCGACAGCAAGTCCCACCTGCCCGTCTACTGCCCGGACCTAGCCGCGCTAGAGACACTCTGCCAGGGTATTCAGTGGGACGAGCACCAGCGCAACGATTGGGTCAAGGGCGAGATCCTCTGCGACGAGATCAGCATCATCGTCGGCTGCTCCGAGGTGCGTCCGCCGGAGAGGTCAGGCATCGCGGGAGCGGCGAGCAAAGCTGACTTACCCAGCGTTTCTCCCGATAGACGTACTCAGTTGCGACATTTGCGATGCCGATCCGGGAGCACCTCGAGTCCCTGCGGCCTCTCGTCGATGAGGCGCGCAAGCTCGGCTTCCGCGTCCGCGGCCACCTCCACTGCGCCATCGAGTGTCCCTTCGAGGGTCCGATCCCCAGCATGCGCGTCGCCGACCTGGCGCAGGAGCTCCAAGAGATGGGCTGCTACGAGGTTGCGCTTGGCGACACGACCGGCCGAGGTGATCCGCGGTCGGTGCGCGCGCTTGTCGAGGACGTCGCCGTCCGAATCGGCGTCGAGCGCATCTCCGGCCAGGTGCGGCTCGCCACATCTAGCACCT
>Ga0308160_10002766_pt1 | contig 20566 bp, 21 predicted proteins | sample PhyFR1_FD_201036 | JGI IMG/M metagenome (GOLD analysis project Ga0308160, IMG submission 201036) | Phyllosphere microbial communities from UC Gill Tract Community Farm, Albany, California, United States - DLSLF.R1 | ecosystem: Host-associated > Plants > Phyllosphere > Unclassified | place: USA...
AACTGATGTTTTTTAGCCTGCTCAAACAATTCTTGAACGGCATCTCCGTAAATTACGCCTTTGTAGCCTTTTAAACTCATTTCTTGTTAATTTTATTAAGTCCGAAGTTATAAAAAAAAATAACATTACAAGCTTTTGTAACAACAGAATTATTTGCCTAACAGCAAAATAAGGCCTATTTAGTGTAAAAAACACATTATCCTTAGTGTAAAAAAGACACACTACAGTTTTCAATTCGCAGTTGGCCATAAGCAAATATGAGTTTCCAATTACCTTTACAATTGGCAATCAACTATCAACCAACTAACCGTTGACTATTTTTACATCTAAATAAGGTTCGACTTTATTTTATTTTTCGTTTCTTTGCAATCCAATTCTTTAAAAAATTATATGGCTTGGTTCAAAAGAGAGAATAAAGGTATCATTACCACAACTGAAGAGAAAAAAGAAGCACCAGATGGTTTGTGGAATAAATGTCCAAATTGTAAGAAACCGCTACATCAGGCAGAACTTCAGGAAAACAAATACGTTTGCCACTACTGCGATTACCACCTGAGAGTAGGCTCAAAAGAATATTTCGAGGTTTTATTTGATAATAACGAGTTTAAAGAACTGTTTCCTAATTTAACATCAGGCGATCCCTTAAACTTTAACGATAACAAACCTTATACCGATAGAATTAAAGAAAGTCAGGCTAAAACAGGCTTAAAAGACGCTATCCGTGCAGGTGTTGGTAAAATTGAAGGTCAGGATCTGGTTATTGCCTGTATGGATTTCGCTTTCATCGGCGGTTCTATGGGCTCGGTTGTGGGCGAAAAAATTGCACGTTCAATCGATTACAGTATCAAACATAAAGTTCCTTTCCTGATGATCTCAAAATCAGGTGGTGCACGTATGATGGAAGCCGCATTTTCATTGATGCAAATGGCTAAAACATCGGCTAAACTGGCTTTATTAGCTCAGGCTAAAATTCCATACATTTCTTTATTAACCGATCCAACTACTGGTGGTGTAACGGCATCTTATGCCATGCTTGGCGATATCAATATTGCCGAACCAGGCGCATTAATCGGTTTTGCTGGTCCGAGGGTAATTAAAGAAACCATTAAAAAAGATTTACCGAAAGGTTTCCAAACTTCCGAATTCGTTCTGGAGCATGGTTTCCTTGATTTTATTGTTGATAGAAGGGCAATGAAGGCAAAATTGGGTGCTTTTATCAAAATGATGAATAATTAAAGTAGTTCAATAGTTCATTAGGCATTGGTTCATTAGTGCAAATCGACCAATAAACAAATGACAAATGAACCAGTAAACGATAATAAGAAAAGCAGGGCTTGAATAATTTCGGTTAATTCAGTCCTGCTTTTCGTTTCAAGTCCTCGTTACACTCCGGGCTTTTCACTGCAATCAGGTTTATATTTTGCAGACCTGTAATTCTTTGGGATGGCAGTTCCTAGCGAGTGTTATAACCACCCCGCCCTGCGGGCACCCCTCCAAAGGAGGGGAATATCACAATTTTTCTTATTTTTAGTTTAACCAAACTAAAAATAAGATGAAAAAGTTATTATTACTCTCTTTCCTCATCACCGCTATTATTGCTGTTCAGGCACAAGAGAAAAAACCTAAAGTACCTTATGATGAAGCTTTGGCCAAAAAACTCGGTGCCGATAATTATGGAATGAAGATGTATGTGCTCGTGATCTTAAAATCAGGCTCAAATACCACCGAAACCAAAGCAAAAACCGATAGTTTATTTGCAGGCCACATGGCGAATATGCGCAAAATGGTCGAGATGCAAAAACTTGTAGTTGCCGGACCAATGGGTAAAAACGATAAAAATTACCGTGGCATTTTCATTTTAAACACGAAATCGATCGAAGAAGCCAAAAAGTTATTGGAAAGCGACCCGGCAATTAAAGCCAAATTGTTAGAACCAGAATTATACAACTGGTACGGATCGGCTGCGCTTGCTGAGTATTTACCGTTTCATGATAAAATACAGAAGATTAGTTTTTAGAATTGTATAGCCACGGATGCACGGAAAACACGGAGAAGTTATGATAGTGAGGTCAGATGTTACCATCTGACCCCTTGGCTTTGTTAACCATTTAAGATTCAGCTATTGTCAGTTGGTAACAACTGACACCACAACGAAATTAATATAATTCAAACACGCTCAGTGCAACATTTCCATTAACATCCCTCAATCCTATCCCTTATTCCATAAATTAGCGCATCAAATAATCAACCCTAACTAATTATGAATAAAAAACTACTATTTTCTGCACTATTCCTGTGCGCTTCGGCAAGCATTTTTGCACAAGACAAAAAAATAATCGACAATATTATTAAAGAAGTAAACGAAAACTCTCAATTAGAGAAACTCGCACACGAACTTTTAGATGTTGTTGGTCCGCGTTTGGTTGGCTCGCCACAAATGAAACAGGCGAACGATTGGGCAATTAAAAAATATAGCGACTGGGGCATTTCTGCCAAAAATGAAAAATGGGGCGAATGGGCCGGCTGGGAAAGAGGCATTACCCATATCGATTTAGTAAGTCCGCGGGTACGCACTTTAGAAGGCACACAACTGGCCTGGAGTCCGTCAACCAATGGCAAAGCCATTAATGCAGAAGCGATTATCCTTCCGGAAATTACCGATTCGGTATCTTTTCAGAAATGGTTACCGAACGTAAAAGGTAAAATCGTGCTAATTTCGATGAATCAACTCTCTGGACGACCAGAAAAAAACTGGGAAGAATTTGCTACGAAAGATCTTTTCGAAAAATTTAAAAAAGAAAAAGCCGAAGCAGCAAAAGCATGGGCAGCTAGTCTGGCCAAAACAGGTTTAACCGCAAAAACACTTCCTGTAGCTTTAGAAAACGCTGGCGCAGTGGCTGTAGTAATCAATAATTGGTCGCAGGGTTTTGGTGTAGATAAAATTTTTGGTGCAAACACTACAAAGGTGCCAACTTTAGATTTATCGGTTGAAGATTATGGTTTAGTTTACCGTTTGGCACTAAATGGAGATAAACCTAAACTGAAAATCGAAGCAGATTCTAAAAAATTAGGTGCAGTACCTACTTTTAATACCATCGCTGAAATTAAAGGAACACAAAAACCAAACGAATATGTGATGCTTTCAGCGCATTTCGATTCCTGGGATGGCGCAAGCGGTGCTACTGATAATGGTTCTGGTACCATCTTAATGATGGAAGCCATGCGCATTTTAAAGAAAATTTATCCTAACCCAAAACGCACCATTTTGGTTGGCCATTGGGGAAGTGAAGAACAGGGCTTAAATGGATCGCGTGCATTTGTAGAAGATCATCCGGAGATTGTGAATAACCTTCAGGCTTTGTTTAACCAGGATAACGGAACAGGTCGTGTGGTTAACATTGGCGGACAGGGTTTTGCAAAATCAAAAGATTATATCACCCGTTGGTTGGCTGCAGTACCCGATACGATTAAAAATCAGATCAAAACCAGTTTCCCTGGAACACCGGGTGCAGGGGGATCAGATTTTGCTTCATTTGTAGCTGCCGGGGCATTAGGTTATTCATTAAGTTCTACCAGCTGGGATTACGGCACATACACCTGGCACACCAACCGCGACAGTTATGATAAACTGGTATTCGATGAAATCAGAAGCAATGTGATTTTAGCTGCCATTATGGTTTACATGGCATCAGAAGATCCTGAAAAAACCTCAACCGAAAAAGCAATTGATTTACCTGTAAACGAACGTACTGGTAAGCCTTCAACCTGGCCAGTTCAAACCAAATCGAATAGAAAAGGTGGTTTGTAGCTAAGAATTTTGAATTGATTTATAAAAGAGCATTTGGAAACAGGTGCTCTTTTTTCTGGCAGCAACCCTAGATATACTGTCATGCTGAGGCACGAAGCATCTGTTTCATTGGTTGCAGATGCTTCGTACCTCAGCATGACAAAATGCGGCATTACTCCTCTTTCTTCTGAAATTTATAAAACAAGTACCCTAAAAAAGGTAAAATCAATATACTTCCCAATAAAAGTGCTAAACCAAGGCTATAAATGGTTTTCTCTGGTCCAACGGTTTCTAACAGCGAAATGGCATTTCCGTTTTTTAAACGGATAAAGTTTGGAAAGTGGGCATAACTAATCGCCAGAAGGATCATCGTTACCTGGAAGCCCGCTAAAACGCGTAAAATCTTTGTTTTACCTTTAATCAACAAGTACCATAACAAAATAAGAGATAAACTCGCCAGAACAATGGCTGATAAACCCACTGTACTCTTAAAAACCCAATCGATCAACGGAATTTTATCCCGTTGGGCAGCAATAAATACCATGGCACCAAAAACTACCGCAGCGATATTCATAAATTCGGCCTTTTTAATGAAACGGCGTTTATCATGGTATTCATTCGTTTCGCCAATAAGATAAATCGCCGCAAGAAAACCGCAAAGTGCTACTGTAAAGAAGCCTACAGCGATTGAAAACCAGTTTAACCAGCCCGATATATAGGCAGTATAAAAATCAGTCGCCTGTGTGTCGATATGGCCCGAAATCAGGCTTCCGGCAATGATGCCTAAGAATAAAGCGGTAACAAAACTCGAATACCTGAAAATCCGGTTATAAAGCCACTGCATATCATCTTTAACGGCATCATAATGGCGGAATACAAAAGCAGTACCGCGGGCAATAATCCCAATAAGCATAATGGCCAGTGGGATATGCAGATACACCGACATGGTGGTATAAATAAACGGGAAACCTACAAAAAGGATAACAATGGCAATAATTAGCCACATGTGGTTGGCTTCCCAAACCGGACCAATGGCCTGGTACATGGTTTTACGGGTTTTGCTCCTGTTTTTTGTTGAAGTAAACAACTCGATAATGCCCGCACCAAAATCGGCCCCACCCAATAAAAAGTAGAGCAGAATGGCCATGCATAAAAATGTAATTACAACTTCTTTCATATCTGAAAATGATTACACCGATGTTTTGATTACACCGATTATAAGTCAATCTGTAGTTAATTGTTGTTGGCTTCTGTTTTATTGTATAATACAGGTACCATTTTAATCTGCCGGTAAAGTAGAAACGTTACGATAATGCTTAATGACACATAAATTGCTGAGAAGATATAAAATGAGTAAGCAATGCCAGGCATCGGTGTAACCGCATCTTTAGTACGCATAACGCCATAAATAATCCAGGGCTGCCTGCCAACCTCTGTAACCACCCAACCTGCCTCCAAAGCGAGATAACCAAGCGGAATAGCAAAAACAAATAGTTTTAACAACCAACGTTTTTCAGTTAAAGGTTTCTTTTTAAAAAGAATGAAGAAATAAGTTAGCGATACCAGAAGCAGTAAAGTACCAATCCCCACCATAATCTGGAAAGCGTAATGTGTTATCGCCACCGGTGGATGCTCGTTTTCAGGAATCTGATCTAGTCCTTTAACTTCTGCTTTAAAATCGCCATGCGCCAGAAAACTTAATGCACCGGGAATTTTAATTGCTCCTTTTACTGTTTTATCTTTTTCGTTTACAATGCCGCCAATCAATAAAGGTGCAGGTTTTTCGGTTTGATATAAGGCTTCCATTGCGGCCAGTTTTGCGGGCTGACGTTTGGCAACGTCTTTCGCAGAAATATCTCCGCTTAAAGGTTGCAATAAGGCACCAATACAGGCAAATATAGCAGCAATTTTAAAGGCTTTTAAATGGAATGCTGCATTTCTGTTCCGAAGGATCATTAATGCATGTACACCAGCCACAGCAAAACCTGTGGCGGTAAATGCGGCCAAACACATGTGCAAAGCCTGACTAAACCAAGCTTTATTAAACATGGCCTGTATCGGATCGATGTTGAGGTATTGTCCATTTACAAAATCAAAACCCGCCGGACTGTTCATCCAGGCATTGGCGGCCACTACCAGTATACCGGAAGCAAGTCCACTCACTCCCACTACCATTCCTGTAAACCAGTGGAACCATTTATTTAACTTATTCCAGCCATACAGGAAAAAGCCAAGAGCTATTGCTTCAATAAAAAATGCTGTTCCTTCCAACGAAAAAGGCATTCCGAAGATGGGTCCGGCATGATCCATAAATTTTGGCCAGAGCAGGCCCAGTTCGAACGATAACATGGTACCCGATACCGCACCTGTGGCAAAGAATATGGCTACGCCTTTGCTCCAGGCCTTGGTAAGATTTTTATATACCTCATCGTTTGTTTTAAGCCATTTATAATGTGATACGGCCATAAAGAAAGGCATCACCATGCCGATACAGGAAAAAATAATGTGAAAGCCTAACGATAAGGCCATCTGCGAACGGGCTGCTATAAAATCATCCATAGGCTGTAGATTTTGAATTGTAACAAATATAGTTGTTAAACACTAAAGCCTACGGTAATTCAATGACGTTGAAAGGATTATTTTAAATATAGAACGTTTATAAATTGAAAAAAGATTTGGAGGGCTTTGCTGCGGGAACACTAAATATTAGGATAGTCATCCTGAGGGTTAATTATTTCATAAAATCAATATAAAAGGCAGATCTTTTTGGCAAAATGGTAGGCTGCGCGAGGTCGTCATTCCCAACCCGATAGCTATCGGGTCGATTGGGAACCACGGAGTGCTCATGAATGCCTTTGAAACAAGGGACACTTATGAATAATCGTAATGCAAGCACTTTAAGATTCCCACCTGCGCGGGATCCGATAGCTATCGGATGACGGCCGTGCTAATGGATTCTGTTTATGGTAGCGGAGTCGAAGAATTGCCACGAAAACACAGAAGACTCGGAATTTACCCATTTATCACTTTAAAACGAAATCCAGCTTCCCTCCTAATTCAGGAAGGGTTGGGGGAGGTTAAGCTCCTTTCAACTCATCATAAGCTGCTGTTAAACTTCTTTGGATACCCTCCCCCTGCCATTCAGGGGCATTCGGGATAGTGGTTGCCTTTAAGATATCCTCTTTGCTTTTTCCTGCTTTAATTTCCCCGCCTACAAAGGTTAACAGGTTTTGAAGATAATTTTGATAAGCTTTAACATCGGCTTTATTTCCGGTTACTTTTTCCGGATCAAGGCTATGTCCCCAGATAAATAAGGTATCATTATCAAACTGGTTGATGATTTTATCCAATGCCGTAATCCAATTGCCAATGTGTGCGCCATTTTCCCTATCGATATAAGGAAATTTACGGTTGAATACTAAATCGCCCACATGCACAATATTGGCATGTTCAAAGTGATAAATGGCATCGCCATTGGTGTGGCCCGAGCCATAGTAATAAGCTTTGATATTTTCGTTGCCAACTTTTGCAGCCCATTTTGTACCAAAAGTGGTATCAGGTAAAAGCTGTTTATCTAAATTATTTGCTTTCTCAGCGCCTCTTTTCTGGTTTACCAGTGAATTTTGATGTGCAACCACTTTTTCGGCCAATCCTTTAAAAGAAATATTTCCAGCGGTGTGATCGCCATGGTGATGTGTGTTAATTAAATATTTGAAAGGTTTTTCACCAAGTTTTTTCAATTCTTCAATTACATGTGGTGCCGTAGTCGGGAACTGCGCATCTACCACCACAAAACCATTGCTAGAATTTAACCAGCCAATGGTTCCACCCTGCTCGGTAAATATCCCCACATCATTACGAAGCGGTTTAAAATTATAAGCACGGAACATATCTTGCTGTGCAAAAACATCGGTTTTATAAATCGAAAGCAGGGCCATGGCCAATGCTGAATTTTTGATAAAATTTCTTCTTTCCATTTTGGGATAAGCTAAAAAAACCACAGCGAATGCTGTGGTTTAAATTTAATAATTTAGATTCTGAAAAAACAAATTATATACCAGAACCTGGTGTGGTACCTGGCTCATGCCCCGGACCAAAGGAATTATTCTTCCTGTCTTTATCTTTGTTAAACAGATTGGTAGTTACTTTCGACGATTTATTTTCATCTAGAGTCCTATCTTCTTTAATATCTTCGGCAGTTTTATCCAGTAAATCGTTCTCAACAACTTTACCTTTTTCTTTATTCGTTTCCATAGTAATTGTAAATTGATATACTATAGCAACAAGCAAAAAATAAGATTGTTTTTAATAGTTGTTTGGGGAATGAGATTTGGCAAAAGTAAATTTCATAATTGTTTATCTATCACCCAAGGAACTAAAGGATTATTCATTGCAGAGTTTCAATAAAAAGTGTCGTCATTGCGAGAAGGAACGACGAAGCAATCTTTTCTGCTTGTGATCCTGGCAAGAAAGATTGCTTCGTCGGCTGAAAAAGCCCTCCTCGCAATGACGAATTTTGGTGCTTATCTGCGTTAGGACTCTTTTGTCATATTGATTGATGCAATAAATTCAAAACCGAAATGACAGTGTTTCAAGACCAGATTTTACAACATCGCCCCTGGTAGTTTTCCTAACTCATGGATACAGCCAAAAGAATGAAACCTCCTTTTATGGATTTTATTGAAATGGTTCGAAGATTCGAAAGAAAACGGATTGAAAATAAACTTGTAAATGTGTTTCCTTTCTTCGCTTAATTTTTCTTCCAGTTTAGCGTTTTCCAGATTCTGAGTGTTGTGATTAGTTTCCATGACGATATAGATTATTGAAAACCTATCGGGCTTTCAGGGTTAACAATTTTAATAATAATAAAAAGCTATTTTAAAATTTGCTTAACCTTATACCATGGGGTGTTTGATAAGGCTTCGTTCTGGAACAACAGGTAAAATGGCATGGATTGCCTTATGTTTGATTAAATATAAGTTTAATTTTTGAGTTTTGCAAGTTATTTCTTGCATTCCAGCAATAATAATAGCAGATTTTTTAAAAATCATATTTTTTGGAAATCAGTTGCAGTATTACTTAGGTTAGTACAGTCCTGCTCTACACTTTATCCCGATGAAAAATCGGGATGTTCGTTCCGATCAGGTTTAGGTGGCGCAGCCAGTAATACGATTTAGGGTTGCAGGGCGCAGAGAATTTGTTTATAAAAATGAATTCTTCTGTTGCATCATGCAGCCTTAAATAGTAGCACCAGCTTATTGTGTGTAAACCTGATTGAAGCGGATACCGGCCAAGCGATTAAGGCCTGCGGGCGTATAAGCGAAAAGCAGGACGAACATTAAAATGAAATATTACGCCTGCTTTCCAGAAAAACATGATTAATTATTTTGCCCACAAAAAAAGTCCCGATTTACACCGGGACTCTCCTATTTGGTTAATGATATTTTTTTATACTAACGCATTTTGCTTTACTACCATTTTAACTTTTTCGATTACGTAATCGAGCTCTTCTTTAGTGGTATATTTACTAAATGAAAAACGCACCGATGGACGGTTTGGATCTGCATTAATACCATTTAATACGTGCGAACCAATGTTTGAACCTGAAGAACAGGCACTACCACCTGAAGCGCAGATACCATTGATATCCAGGTTGAACAATAACATATCGGCCATGTCCATTTCAGGGAAAGAAACATTTAGCACGGTATAAAGGCTTTTATCGGCATCAGTTTCGCCGTTAAAGCCAATACCTGGTATTTCGGCAATTAACTGTGCTTTTAAATAATCCTTTAAGCCCTGAATATGCGTTTGGTGCTCGTTCATTTCTGCGTAAGCTATTTCTAAAGCTTTAGCCAAACCAACAATACCGTACACATTTTCAGTACCGCCACGCATGTTACGCTCTTGTGCACCACCGTAAATCATTGGTGGGATTTTAATATTGCTGTTTACATATAAAAAGCCAACGCCTTTTGGTCCGTGAAGTTTATGTGCAGCACAAACAATGAAATGTGCTTTAAGCTCCCTTACATTGTGTGGGTAATGCCCCATCGTTTGCACTGTATCCGCATGATAAATGGCATTATATTTCTCGCAGATATCACCCACTTTAATCATATCGGTTAAGGTACCCAATTCGTTATTGGCATGCATTAACGATACAAAAGTACGCTCGTTGTTTTGAAGGAGTTCTTCTAAATGATTGTAATCAACATTGCCTTTCCCATCAATATTAACGAAACTCAATTTATCGATCTCACCGTTTTTAAGCATCGTATTTAAAGTATGCTCAACCGCGTGATGTTCAATTTTTGAGGTAATGGCATGTTTAATACCATAAGCGGCAATGCCGCAACGGATAGCCGTATTATCGGCCTCGGTACCACCAGAAGTAAAGAATATTTCAGAAGGTGATGCATTTAACAAGCCTGAAACGGTTTTACGGGCTTTCTCCACAAGCGTACGCACTTCGCGACCGAGCGCATGAATGGCAGACGGATTACCGAAATAATTTTCCATCACATTTGTCATTTCTGCAATTACTGCCGCATCTAAAGGCGTTGTGGCCGCATTATCTAAATAGACCCTTTTCATTTCTATGAATATTTATAAGTTTTGTGTTGCAAAGATGTCTGCTCATCAACATCTTCTTTTAAAATGGCCGGGATTTAGTTTTGGTAAATCCTGGCCGCTATTTTATTCTTTAATTTTGTTAGAATTAAAGGTGTAATATTTCTTTAATGTCAGAAATGATCTTGTTTGCCAAATTCTCGGCAATGGTTTCATTTTCGGCCTCACTGTAAATCCTGATGATCGGTTCAGTGTTCGAACGGCGTAAATGTACCCAGGTTTTATCAAATTCTATTTTCAAGCCATCGATGGTACTGTAGGGTTGATTTTTGTATTTCTCTTCTACCTGTTTCAACAAATTATCGATATCCATTTCTGGTGTAAGCGTAATTTTGTTCTTAGAAATGTGGTATTGAGGATAACTGGCCCTTAATACGGAAATCGATTTGCCAAATTTAGCCAAATGCGTTAAAAACAAAGCAATACCTACTAAAGCATCTCTGCCATAATGTGATTCAGGGTAAATGATTCCACCATTTCCTTCACCACCAATAATGGCATTTGTAGCCTTCATTTTGTTTACCACATTTACCTCGCCCACGGCTGATGCATTATATTCTGATCCTGCTTTCTCCGTTACATCGCGTAAAGCACGTGTTGACGAAAGGTTTGAAACGGTATTTCCCGGTGTATTTTTTAATACATAATCAGCAACAGCAACCAAAGTATATTCTTCGCCAAACATGCTGCCATCTTCATTTACAAAACATAAACGATCAACATCAGGATCCACCACGATACCTAAATCGGCATTCTGTTTTTGAACCTCTTTCGATATCTCTGTTAAATTTTCTGGTAGCGGCTCAGGATTATGTGGAAAATGTCCGTCGGGTGTACAATATAATTCAACCACTTTATTTACGCCTAAAGCTTTTAATAAAGCAGGAATAAAAATACCTCCTGTAGAATTTACACAGTCGATAACCACTTTAAAATCGGCTTTTTTAATCGCTTCAACATCAACCAATGGTAATGCTAAAACTTTATCGATATGTTTTTGAAGGTAAGAGTCGTTTTTAATTACTTTTCCTAATTTATCTACATCAGCAAAATCAAAATCGGCACTTTCAGCTAAATCCAAAACCTCTTTACCGTCTGCATCGCTAATAAATTCGCCACTGGCGTTTAATAATTTTAGAGCATTCCATTGTTTTGGGTTATGGCTCGCCGTTAAAATGATCCCGCCACCTGCATTTTCATCTGGTACTGCAACCTCTACAGTTGGCGTGGTTGATAATCCCATGTCGATTACTTCAATGCCTAAGCCCTGTAAAGTTCCAATAACAAGGTTATTCACCATTTCTCCCGAAATACGGGCATCGCGACCTAGAACGATACGTTTATTACCTGTTTTTTGTACTACCCAGCTACCAAAGGCCGCTGTAAATTTCACAATATCAAATGGGGTTAAGCCGTCGCCAGCCCTTCCGCCTATGGTTCCGCGTATTCCTGAAATCGATTTTATTAAAGTCACCGTGTATAATTTATTTGAGGCTCAAAAATAACAAAAAAAACAAGATAGCCGCTATTCAGCAACGTTTTGCGGTGCAAATTTACATTGTTTTTATATCTAGGTACACGATGTATTTGGTAGAAATTAGCAAGGTGATTACAATCAAACGTATGTTTTACTTCGAAAATATTGTTCGGTTTTAGTGTTCATTTATAATGGTATAAAAACCCAAATCATAATATTCTTGCAACTTTATTGCATAAAAGCATATTCTGACTTTACTAGCGGTTGTAAAACCTTATATTTGCATCTTTTTAAGATACAAACGGCTTTTATATGCAGCGCAAGTGGTTTCAATATTGGTTTAATTCGCCATATTATCATATTCTCTATCAACAACGAAATGATGCTGAAGCCGAATTCTTCATTGATAAACTGACGGATTACCTTCATCCAAAAGCCGAAGCGAAAATGCTTGATATTGCTTGTGGAAAAGGCCGGCACTCCATTTACCTGAACAAAAAAGGCTTTGATGTTACCGGGATTGACCTTTCTGAACAGAGTATCAAATACGCCAAACAGTTCGAAAACAGTAAACTACATTTTTTGGTGCACGATATGCGCCGCCTGTTTTACATCAACTATTTTGATGTGGCCTTAAACCTGTTTACCAGTTTCGGTTATTTTGATACGGAAAAAGACCATGTAAATGCACTTAAAACCTTTAGGAAATGCTTAACTGCAGATGGTATTTTGGTACTGGATTATTTTAACACCGAAAAAATTATACGCAACTTAAATTCCTGTGAAGTAAAATCGCTCGATGGCATCACCTTTAACATCACCAAAAACGTTGTTGATGGAAAAATCATCAAAAAGATAAATTTTGAAGATCAACATAAGGTATATAATTTCGAAGAACGGGTGCAGGCATTTAGTTTCGACGATTTTCAGCGCATGCTTACCAAAGCAGGAATGCGGATCGAAAAAACCTTTGGTAGCTACGCTCTGGAAGATTTTGATCATTCTACTTCCGACCGATTAATTTTAATCTGTAAAAAAGCATGATAGAAAGCATACAGCAATTTGATGTAGAATTGTTCCTGAAAATCCACCGCGGACTTTCAAATAGCTTTTTTGATTGGCTGATGCCTTTAATGCGCAACCGTTTCTTTTGGTCGCCGCTTTATCTGTTTATTGTTATTTTTTGCATCAAACAGTACAAAAAACAAGGTTATTACATTATCGGCATGTTGCTTTTTACCTTTGCCATGGGCGATTTAATTGCATCAAGGGTAGTAAAACCCTGGGTACAGAGAGTGAGGCCCTGCAACGATATGAGCTTGGCCAACGATATTATCCACCGGGTGCCCTGCGGCAGTGGCTTGAGTTTCCCCTCAGCACACGCTACCAATCATTTTGCGATAGCTGTATTTTTAATTTGCATTTTTTACAGCAGATGGAAGCCTATTTTACCCATTGGCATATTTTGGGCGTTCATCATCAGTTTCGCGCAGGTTTATGTAGGTGTACATTATCCTGTTGATGTAACTACTGGCGCTTTGCTGGGCATTACCATCGGGATAATCTGTTCAAGAATATTTAAAAAATTACAACCTGATTTTTAACCTATGGAAATCTGGAAACTCTGTGTGCTCTTTTTTTGTGCCTTTTTAGGTGGAACAGCTATCTTTCTGGTAAAAAGTGATAAATCTAAACTCCTCAAACTGATTTTATCTTTCAGTGGGGCTTATTTATTTGCCATAACGGTTCTGCATTTGATTCCAGATGCTTACAGCGGACCAGATAAATGGCAAATCGGGGTGTTTATACTCATTGGATTCTTATTTCAAATTTTCTTAGAACAATTCTCAGAAGGTGTAGAACATGGGCATATCCATAAACATCATGATGGGCATGTTTTCCCTTTTGGTATTATGATCAGTTTGTGTTTACATGCCTTTCTAGAAGGAATGCCACTGGCAAAAGAGCAGCATAATGAACTGATTTTTGGCATTGCACTACACCATATTCCTGCCGCTTTTGCATTAGCGAGTATATTAATGCAAAACCACTTTAAGAAAGGCAGCATTATACTTTACCTCATTTTATTTGCGGTAATGGCGCCATTGGGCTTTTACGTAAGCGTAGGTTTAAGCAACGGAACCATTGGCGGTTTAGATGCCTATTTTAATAAGATTATGGGCATTGTAATTGGTATTTTCTTACATATTTCAACCACTATCCTATTCGAATCGAGCGCCGACCATAAAATCAATACGCGTAAAATGATTGCCGTTTTATTGGGAATTGGCGTGGCGTTGATCGGATTCTTTGCCGGACACTAAGTCAGTTGGTAGTTTTCGGTTCTCAGTTGGTCAATACCGGTTGACAGTTTTCAGTTAGTAATATGTCGATTAACCGATTTAAACAGTTAACCGATTAACCATTCGTAACCATTTCAAAAAATTCACCTGCTAGCCATTTTAAACGTTTAATCGTTTAAATTTTACAGCCACTATAAAAAATTAGGTAAATTCGTATATGGACGAAATTGTGAATGAACCTGCTTTAGCTTATCAAAAAAGGCACTACACTGTTGAGGAGTATCTGGAAATGGAAAAGGCATCAAAAGTTAAACATGAATATTTCCAGGGTGAGATATTTGCAATGTCGGGTGCCGGTGATAATCATAATGAGATTTTTAGCAATGTTTTTGGAGAAATATGTACCAAACTGAAAAGTAAGCCCTGCAGACCTTATGGAAGTGATAAACGGATGAACATTCCAGAGAATACATTATTCACGTATCCTGACATATCCATCTATTGCAATGGTCTAATACATAGCGAATTTGATGATGATACTTCAATCTTACCAACTGTAATTATCGAAATTCTTTCTCCTTCAACCAAAAATTATGATAAAGGGAAGAAATTTAACCTTTATAAAGATATTCCTTCGTTAAAAGAATACATTATGATCGAATCGGAATCGGTTTTGGTGGATGCTTATTATATCAACGAAGAAAAGAATTGGGCGCTCAATCAACATAAAGAGCTTTCTGAGGCATTAACCTTTGTTTCAATGGGATTCGAGATAGCTTTAAGCGATATTTATTACTATGTTACCTTTTGAAATTGGAGATCTTAACTTTATTTTAAGTGACACAACACAAATTCAAACACCTGTTTAACAAAAAGTTAACACAACATCCGTTTTAAACGTTTAATCGTTTAAATTTTAAAGGCTTTATAAAAAATAAGGTAAATTCGTATATGGATGAGATTGTAGATGAACCTGCTATAGCATATCAAAAAAGAGGTTACACTGTTGAGGAGTACCTGGAGATGGAAAAGGCATCAACAGAAAAGCATGAATATTTTCTGGGAGAGATATTCGCAATGTCTGGTGCTGGCTTTAACCATAATCTCATATTTTCAAATGTTTTCGGACTTCTTTTTCACAAACTAAAAGGTTCGAAATGTATTCCTTTTGGAAGTGATATGAGGATGAATATCCCAGAAAATACTTTGTTTACTTATCCGGATATTTCAATATACCGTAACGAAATCAAACATTTAAATGAAGATGATGATACTATTCTGCAACCCACAATAATTATCGAAATCTTATCTCCGTCAACGAAAAACTACGATAAAGGCAAGAAATTTAACCTGTATAAAGATATTCCTTCGTTAAAAGAATACATTATGATCGATTCGGAATCGGTTTCTGTGGAGGCTTACTATATTAATGAAGAAAAGAATTGGGCGCTCAATCAATATAAAGAGTTTTCTGAGGCATTAACCTTTGTTTCGATGGGATTCGATATAGCCTTAAGCGATATTTATGAGCATGTTACCTTTTGAAATCGGAGATCTTAATTTTATTTTAATTGTTAAAACACCAGCTCAAACACCTGTTTAACAACAAGTTAACATACATCCGTTTTAAACATTTAATCGTTTAAATTTTAAAGGCTCTATAAAAAATAAGGTAAATTCGTATATGGACGAAATTGTAAATGAACCAGCAGTAGCCTATCAAAAAAGACGTTACACCGTGGAAGAATATCTGGAGATGGAAAAAGAAGCGACAGTTAAACATGAATATTACCAAGGTGAGATATTTGCGATGTATGGTGCTAGTTATAAGCATAACATTTTGTTTTCCAATATTTTTCTGGCAGTTGGCAATAAGTTAAAAGGGAAGTTGTGCCGCATTTTTGGGAGTGATATGCGAATGAACATTCCAGAGAATAGCTTATTCACCTATCCGGATATCTCTATCTACTGTAACGTCATAAAACATATTGATATTGATGAAGAAACCTTTATTTTACCAACTGTAATCATCGAAATCCTTTCGCCTTCAACCAAAAACTATGATAGAGGCAAAAAATTTAACCTGTATAAAGATATTCCTTTGTTAAGAGAGTACATTATGATCGATTCGGAATCGGTTTCGGTGGAGGCTTATTATATTAATGAAGAAAAGAATTGGGTACTTAATCAGCACAAAGAGATTTCTGATACCTTAACTTTTGTTTCTATGGGATTTGATGTAGTCTTAAGCGATATTTATGAGCATGTTCTCTTTAACAGTGAAAAATGATTATTTAAGTCAAAAATTAGGAACCAAAAACTACCAGCTATTAACTGAATTACTTCTTTTCTTTCTTCTTTCCATATCCCCATGGACAGTGCTTGCACTTATTTTTGCAACAATAACCACGTTTTAGGTGATAAGCTTCGGTAAAAACCATCAATCCATCTTCATTAAAATAAAAATCTTCGCCTTCTTTCATTGTTAATTTTGAATGATTGAATTTCGAATGAGTGAATGTTTCAGTTTATACAATCAACCATTCTATCCTTCTCTAATTTAATATTCTAACCTCCAGTTTACCTTTAAAATAATCTTTAAGCTGCTTGCCATCACCGTGCAAAGTCCATACCTGTTTAGGTTTTACTTTTTCGACAGTTTCTAAAATCGCATCCCAATCTGCATGATCAGAAATATAAAGTGATATTCCGTTTTGCTGTTGAAGGTTTTTCCAGCCAGAAGCAAAAGCACGCACCACATTAATTGCTTTATGATAGCTGTGAAATACCATAGGCGGAACAATATATACCTGGTTTTCGTGGTTGTTTTTCATCACTTTACGGTCGTACATCTTATAATTGCCCAGCTTCATGCCATAATCCTCATATATTTTATTAAAAGGCATAATGCTAAAGTGAACCATGATGTTTCTTGTTGGGCAATTTTCGTTCAACAGCTGAATTATCCGTTGACTTTTGCCCAACGCGTAAGAACCGAGCATGATATTGGCATTGGTTTCGTTCAGTTTTTTGATTTCATCTACCGGCGAGGGGTGTTTAGTTTCCGGATCGGCAAAGGTACTCTCTGTAATCAATACATCGGCCTCTATAAACTCAAAAGGCTCACAGGTGGTATCGGGTTCTATCTTATAATCGCCAGTATAAAGGTATTTAATGCCTTTATATTCCATTAAAACCTGTGCAGAACCTAAAATATGTCCGGCAGCATAAAAAGTAATGGATACATCCTTTATTTTAAAAATTTCGTGATAGCTTTTGGTAAAAAAATCGACAGCAGCAAATTTGCGGTATCGGTGCATCATGAAGCTTGCTGTAGCAGCCGTACAATATACATTCTGGCTTCCCCCAATGGCATGGTCGCCATGAGCATGAGAAACCACAGCTTCTTTAACAGGTTGTTGCGGATCGAGGTAAAAATCGCCGTAAATACAATATAAACCCGTGGGGGTAATGGTAATAAAATCTTCTAAAATCATGATCAGGATGAAAGGATTTAAGGATGGTATGATTAAAGTAGATTAAACATTGGTGTTTTTAAATGCTTCTGCCGACTTAAGTAATTGCTGGTGCAAAGCTAAAACCTGCTCTATGATAGACTGCTGTTCATCATTAACGATAAAATGATTGGCCATTTTTGCCTTTTCTTCATCGCTGAGCTGTTTATCCATACGGGCTTTTACTTGCTCTTCTGTAACACCATCGCGTTGCATTAAACGCTCTATTTTAATTTCGTAAGGGGCAGTAACCAAAATTGTAGTATCACAAAGTTTATAAGAACCGCTTTCGAACAATATTGCAGCTTCTTTTAGCGTATAAGGAACTGTTGAAGGAATAGTTGCTTCCCAGGCATCAAAGGCCCTGAAAACGGCCGGATGCACCAGGGCATTCAATTGTGCAAGTGCCAGCTCATTATTAAATACAATGCCGGCAATATGTTTATTATTTAGTTTTCCGTCTTCAAAATAACTTTCGTTACCAAAAGCGGCTTTAACACCTGCTATCAATAAAGCATCCTGGGTCATAATTTCTTTAGCCACGGTATCTGCATAAAAAACAGGAATCCCCAATACTTCAAAAACCTTGCAGGCAGTTGTTTTTCCACTACCTATGCCACCTGTTATGCCTACTTTAAACATTATTTTTCTACTATGAAATCAATTTTGGATGGAACTATACTCACCAGCTTACAATAATCAGGAAACTCGGTTATCTTCACTGTAAACTGACGGTGTTTTAAATTTTGCCATTCATCTGCATCAACAATGGCAGTAATAAAACTTTCATCAACCTGGTCGTAATTACTTAATGCCACCAAAAATGAAACTTTTACCTTTTTAGGATAGAGTTTTATGCTGTTATAATTCCTGTTATTGATTACTTTTAAAGGGACTTCGATCGTTTTCTCTGTAAATTCATCAACAGGCAGTTTAACTTCTACAGATGAGGGATAAATACTCACATTTTTATGAATACTGTGTTGTAACGCTACTCTGGTAGTGCTACTGTTCTGCATTTTATCGAGTTTTAAGGTATCGGTTGGCCAAAACTTAATTTTAGCCAACTCTTCTGTCGGGCCGGCGACTTTAACATATTTTGGATTGAGGATAATCTCGCTCGCGATACCATATTGTTTGGCAAAACCCAGTTTATCGATCAGTTTTACGGGAACCTTTTTCACCACACGTTTGGTAAAATCGAAATAGAGGGTATCGGGTTTAACTGAAATTACTTTTTGTGTACTCTCAAGTTGCCTGTTGATATTGAACAACTGATCGGAAAAAACAATAAAATCTTTAGAATTGAGCTGGCCTAAATTAACAGAAACGGAAGGCGGACTAATCCTTAACCTGGCAAATAATAATTGCCAGCCTGTTCCTTCCACCTGTAGATCTATCGTATCAGACTGTAAGGGATAAAATGCCCTTTTGGTAGGCGCATTTTTAAAAACCAAAACTGTTTTGGCTACATAAATATATTTGTTGTTCAATGCCATAAAAAGCCATGCAGCTACGGCCAGCAGCAAGCAGGCTAATAAGCTAAATACACGTCTTTTTTCAATCTTCGTTAATCTGATGAAGGGCATAGCACAATGTAAAATAAACGAGTGCAAAAAATTTTGTTCTTTACAACAATCACGTCAAATGTAACAAAACTAAATAGCCGCTCAAAAACTAATCCGTTTATTGATAAATTATTGCACTAATTTCATTGAAATCACATCAGATAACTATATTCGTAGTAGATAAAACAAGTTATGAAAAAATATATTTTAACGCTTATTATAATCACTTTATTCTTCAGCACCTATGCCCAGAAAAGAACAATGGTTACTTATTTCAAAAAAGGCATGATTACGGAGAATAAAAACAATTATGATTACAGAAGGGTAATTGAAGAAACAGATACTCCATCCATATATCACCTATATGAGTTTTATCCGGATAATAAGGAAAAGGCTTTGGCAACCATTTCGAAATTTGAACCCAATATTGTTTATGAAGGTATATTTCAAGGTTATAATAAACAGGGTATTCTTACCTCAAAAGTTAATTTCAAAAACGGTGTGCTGGTTGGTGAATGTTCTTATTACTACGACAATGGGAAACTTGAGAATGTTTTTCAGTATGAAGGACAGGCTGATCATCCGAATAAGCAACAGCGAAGATGGATGACCGGAATAGATTCCTTAGGCAATCAGTTTATCAAAGATGGTAATGGACTTTACAAAAAAACTGATAAGGGCGGGCTTACGGAAGAAGGAAATTACCTAAATGGCTATAAAGATGGGATTTGGAAAGGGACAGGTAACAAAGCCAGTTATGAAGAAGTTTACGAGAATGGTGTTTTTAAATCAGGTACAAGCACATTGGCTGACGGGAAACAGATACAATATGACAAAATGGAGCAACAACCTGAATTTAAGGGGGGCATTTCCGAATTTTATAAATATCTGGCCCGGAATTACAGATTCCCTGCTGAAGCACAAAGAAATCAGGTAAATGGTAAGTTATATATCTCTTTCGTAGTGGAAAAAGATGGCAGGCTGACCGATTATGAGTTCAAAAACAGTCTGGGCTACGGTACGCAGGAAGAAGCCGTGAGGGTTTTAAATGAATGCCCTAAATGGATCCCGGGAAAGCAACATGGTATTCCGGTAAGGGTAAAATATAACATCAACATCAATTTGGCTCAGCGCTAAACAAAAAAAGCCACCCCTTTGGACTGAACCCCAAAAGTTGGACAAGTTAAAAATTAATTACAGTGATGAGCTCGATATTTTATCGGGCTCATTCCATTTAGATTTAGTTTGATCCTGTCGTTATTATAGTAATGGATATACTCTTC
>Ga0308160_10002767_pt1 | contig 20564 bp, 12 predicted proteins | sample PhyFR1_FD_201036 | JGI IMG/M metagenome (GOLD analysis project Ga0308160, IMG submission 201036) | Phyllosphere microbial communities from UC Gill Tract Community Farm, Albany, California, United States - DLSLF.R1 | ecosystem: Host-associated > Plants > Phyllosphere > Unclassified | place: USA...
AAATGCCGGCGGCGACCCGCTGCGCACCTCGACCCGGGTGGTGGCGGGCAAGAACTACGTCAACAACGGCTTCTGGGACACCTTCCGCACTACCTGGCCGGCATATGCGCTGTTGGCGCCGACCCGCGCCGGCGAGATGGTCGATGGCTTCCTGCAGCAATACCGCGACGGCGGCTGGATGGCGCGCTGGTCGTCGCCGGGCTATGCCGACCTGATGGTCGGCACCAGTTCCGACGTCGCCTTTGCCGACGCCTGGATGAAGGGCGTGCGCAACTTCGACGGTCACGAGGCCTACCAGGCGGCACTCAAGAACGCGACTGCGGTGGCGCCGGTGTCGAACGTCGGCCGCAAGGGACTGGCCAAGTCGATGTACCGCGGCTATGCCGACGCCTCGGTGCACGAGGGCATGTCGTGGACGCTCGAAGGCGCACTCAACGACTTCGGCGTGGCCCAGATGGGGCTGGCGCTGGCCAAGGAAGAGCGCGATCCGGCCAGGGCGCGCCGCTATCGCGAGGAAAGCGTCTACTTTGGCGCCCGCGCCGCCGACTACGTGAATATGTACGACCCGGCGACCGGCTTCTTCCGCGGCCGCGACGCCAAGGGCGAGTGGCGCCAGACGGCCGCCGCGTTCGAGCCGCGCCTGTGGGGTTCGGACTACACCGAATCGAATGCCTGGACCTTCGCCTTCACCACGCCGCACGACGTCGAAGGACTGGCCAGCCTGGCCGGCGGACGCGACAAGCTGGCGGCGCGCCTGGACCAGTTCTTCGCCACCCCCGAAACGGGCGAGCGCAAGTTCTCGGGCCGCTACAACGGCGTGATCCATGAAATGACCGAGGCGCGCGACGTGCGCATGGGCATGTACGCGCACAGCAATCAGCCGTCGCACCACATTCCATGGCTGTACGCGTCGATTGGCCAGCCGTGGAAGACCCAGGCCATCACGCGCGAAGTGCTGCGCCGCCAGTATCTGGGCAGCGAGATCGGCCAGGGCTATGCCGGCGACGAAGACAACGGCGAAATGTCGGCCTGGTACACCTTCGCCATGATGGGCCTGTATCCGATGCGCATGGGCTCGCCTGAATACGTGATCGGTTCGCCGGCCTTCGCGCGCACCGAAGTGCGCCTCGAGAACGGCAAGCTGCTGACCGTGATCGCGCATGGCAACAGCCCGCGCAATGTGTATGTGCAGTCGCTCAAGGTCAACGGCCAGCCGTGGACCAAGCCGTGGATCCTTCACGCCGACATCGCCAACGGCGCCACGCTCGAATTCACGATGGGCAGCGCGCCATCGACCTGGGGCAGCGCTGCCGACGCCGTGCCGGCTTCGCTGACCGAGGCAGGGCGCCAGCCGACCTTGCTGCACGACCGCGCCAGCAGTGCGCGCCGGGCCACGCTGGCCGGCGTCAAGAACGCCGGCGCGCTGCTCGACGACGACGCCGCGACCCAGCTGACGCTGCCGGCGCGCGCCACCTTCGGCGTCACCCTGGCGGCGCCGGCCACGATCAGCTACTACACCATCACCGGCGGCAAGATCGCGCCCCAGGGCCTGGGCTGGACGCTCGAAGGCCGTGGCGGCAAGGGGGGCAAGGGCTGGACCGTGCTCGATAAGCGCAGCAACGAGCGCTTCGACTGGGCCTTGCAGCTGCGTCCGTTCGGCGTCGCCAGCCCGGGCGCCTACCGCGAGTACCGCCTGCGCTTCGACAACGGCTCGACCCTCGAACTGGCCGAGCTGGAGTTGCTTGAATCGGGCTCGGGCAAGGCCAGCGAAGGCGCGTTAATGGAGTCGAAATACAGCGTCAAGTAAACACCTGTAGTTACGGCGGCATCTATGGCAACGCACGCACGGAAGGCATTCCGTGCGTGCGTTTACTAAAATCCGCTAAAAACATCTTGAATTGCCCGCTTTTGTTGACGCGGTGAAAAGACGACTGATATAAAACAGTCTATCAAGTAGCGCGGCCATGGCGACATGACGACGCTTCAAGACGCAGACATAAGCGTTTATTAAACCGATACCGGAGACCCCAGCATGCAGTTGATTGCGACGCCCAGACTGCCGCGCCAGCGCCAGGCAATGGAGGCCCAGCCTTGAGCCAGGTTACCCTGCGCGATATCGCTGCCGCCACCGGGCTGTCGATCGGCACCGTCTCGCGCGCCCTCAAGAATCAAGCCGGCATGACCGAGGCCACGCGCAACATCGTGCGTGTCGCCGCGCTGCGCCTGGGCTACGATTTTGCGCAGCTCAAGAAGGGCCGCATCCGCCGCATCGCTTTCTTGCTGCATAGCCAGCACAACACGCTGACCTCGAGCCCGTTCTTCTCGCCGGTGCTGCACGGCGCCGAAGAAGCCTGCCGGCGCGAGGGTATCGCGCTGTCGCTGATCGTGGTCGGCCCGGCCGAGCCGGTGCTCGACCAGTTGCGCCTGCACCAACCCGACGCGATTCTGTGCGCCGGCTTCTTCGAGCCCGAAGTGCTGGCCGCGCTGCAACAGGTCGGTAAGCCGATGCTGCTGGTCGACATGCACCGGCGCGGCTTTACGTCGATCAATCCGGACAATCTGAACGGCGGCTATCTCGCCACCCAGCACCTGCTGCGTACCGGGCGCAAGCGTATCGCCATGCTCTCCGGTTCGCTCGCCCACTACAGCATCCAGCAGCGCAACCGGGGATTCCGCCAGGCCTTGTTCGACGCCAAGGTGCACGCCGACCCCAGCCTGGAAGTGAACGTGCCGACCATGGGCGAGGGCGAGGAGGGCGTGATCGAAGCGGTGCGCAGCCTGCTGGCCCTGCCCAAGCGCCCTGACGCGCTGTTCTGCTACAACGACAGCACCGCCCTGGTGGCGATGAAATACTGCCTGAACGAAGGCCTGCGGGTGCCATCCGACCTGGCCATCGTCGGCTTCGACGATATCGCCGCCGCCGCCGCCGCGATTCCGCCGCTGTCGACCGTGCGCGTGGACAAGGAAGCGCTGGGCCGGGTCGGTATCGAATCATTGCTCCACAAGCCAGACGAACAACCATCCCAGATAACCCTGCCAGTCGAGATGATCGTGCGCGAGAGCAGCTACGACGACTGACGCGCATTACCGACGCCTACCCAACACATCACTATGACCACTCTCCCAGATTTCCGCAGCCCGGCCGTCCTGCTCGAGCATGCGCGCCACACCATGCGCTTCTACCACCCGCGTGCGATCGACCCGGCCGGCGGCATGTTCCAGTATTTCAAGGACGATGGCGCTGTGTATGACGCCACCCACCGCCACCTGGTCAGCAGCACCCGCTTCGTGTTCACCTACGCGATGGCCTACCGCCAGTTCAAGGACCCGGCCTACCTCGACGGCTTGAAGCACGCAGTCAGCTTCCTGCGCGAGTCGCACCGCGCCGCGGACGGCGACGGCTACGCCTGGATGCTCAATGGCGGCGCGATCGAAGACGGCGCCCAGCACGCGTATGGCGAAGCCTTCGTGCTGCTGGCCTACGCCCACGCCAGCATGGCCGGTCTGCAAGAAGCGCAGCCGTGGATCGCCGAAACGTTCGAGCTGATGGAAAAGCGCTTCTGGGATGCCGCGGCCGGCCTGTACGCCGACGAAGCCAGCCAGGACTGGAGCGAGCTGTCGACCTACCGCGGCCAGAACGCCAACATGCACTCGTGCGAAGCGCTGCTGGCCGCGCACCAGGCCACCGGCGAACAGCGCTACCTGGAGCGCGCCTACACGGTGGCCTTCAACATCACCCAGCGCCAGGCCGAACGTTGCGGCGGCCTGATCTGGGAGCACTACGACACCGAATGGCAGCCTGACTGGCAATTCAATATCGACGACCCGGAAAACCTGTTCCGCCCATGGGGCTACCAGCCGGGCCACTTCACCGAGTGGGCCAAGCTGCTGGTGCTGCTCGAAGCGCGCGCCAAGGGCGTGCTCGCGCATGACCTGGGATGGCTGATCCCGACCGCCGAACGCCTGTTCAAGGTGGCGGTGGAAAAAGGCTGGGACCCCCAGCACGGCGGCCTGGCCTATTCGCTGGCGCCCGACCTGACGATTTGCGACTTCCACAAATACTTCTGGGTGCAGGCCGAGAGCGCCGCCGCCGCGGCCCTGCTGGCGCAGCGCACCGGCAACGACGAGTACTGGGTCTGGTACGAGCGCCTGTGGGCCTACAGCTGGACCCATTTCGTCGACCATCAGCACGGCGCCTGGTTCCGCATCCTGGACCGCGAAAACCGCAAGCTGAGCGACGAGAAAAGCCCGGCCGGCAAGGTCGATTACCACACCATGGGCGCCTGCTACGACATCGTCGCGGTGCTGGAAGGCGGCAGCCATGCATGAGCCGTTGACGATGGTGTGCGCCGGTGAGGCGCTGACCGACATGATCCACCGCGGCAATGAAGAATGGGTCAGCCGCGTGGGCGGCTCGACCTGGAACGTGGCGCGCGCGCTGGCGGCAATGGGCGAGCGCACCGGCTTTGCCGGCGCCATCAGCACTGACCGCTTTGGCGACGCGCTGTGGAACGCCAGCGCCGCCGCCGGGCTTGACCTGCGCCTGCTGCAGCGCGTGCCGCGCTCGCCGCTGCTGGCGATCGTCGAGAGCGAGCCGCCAAGCTACTTCTTCGTCGGCGACGACAGCGCCGACCTGCATTTCGACCCGGCCAACTTGCCTGACGGCTGGATGGACGGCCTGCGCTGGGCGCATTTTGGCGGCATCAGCCTGGCGCGCCAGCCGCTGGCCGCGAAACTGGTCGAGCTGGCGCGCACGCTCAAGGCGCGCGGCGTGAAGATCAGTTTCGATCCGAACTTCCGCAACCTGATGGACGCGGCCTATACGCCCACGCTTGAAGCGATGGCATCCCTGGCCGACCTGGTCAAGGTGTCCGACGACGACCTGCTGGGCCTGTTCCCGGACCTTGCACCGGACGCCGCACTGGCGCGCATGCGCGCCTTCAATCCCGACGCGCTGTGCCTGTTTACGCGTGGCGGCCAGGGCGCCAGCCTGTACCTGAACGAGCAGCGCGTCGACGCGCGCGCGCCCACCATCGACGTGGTCGACACCGTCGGCGCCGGTGACGCCAGCGCCGCCGGCCTGCTGCACAGCCTTGCCCAGAATCCGCAGCGTTCGCTCCAGTCGCACCTGCACGCCGCGCTCGCCGCCGGCTCCGCCGCTTGTCTGCAATCGGGCGCCAGCGCGCCCCAATCCGCGGTCATGCACCAGTTGTTCGAACTGCTCGAAGGAGAAGTATCGTGATGAGTCGTATCCGTTCCATCCCATTTTTGCCCGCCCGCCGTACCGTGATCGCCCTTAGCGTGGCCTTGCTCACCGGCGCCATGCCACTGTCGGCGCCGCACGCGCTGGCAGCCGGCGCCGCCGCCAACGCCAAGCTGCCCGCCGGCGCGATGCCGGTCAACACCTTCATCGGCACCCAGGACGAAGGCAACACCTTCCCCGGCGCCTCGGCCCCGTTCGGCCTGATCCAGGTCAGCCCGATCGCCGACCACTACGCCGGCTACCGCTATACCGACAAGAAGATCCGCGGCTTCGGCCACTCGTTCGTGTCCGGCGCCGGTTGCTGGGAGCAGGGCGGCCAGTTGTCGGTGCTGCCGGTGACCGGCACCATCGGCAAGGGCGGCGACTTCGACACCGCCAAGCCGGGCAGCTTCGACCACAAGAAATACGCGGCCGAGTACAGCCATGACGGCGAAGTCGGCCAGGCCGGTTACTACAAGGTCAAGCTCACCAGCTACGGCGGGATCACCGCCGAAGCCACCGCACTGACCCGCGCCGCGGCCGAGCGCTACACGTTCGACGCCGGCGCCGACACCGGCCACGTGCTGCTCAACCTGGGCCAGGCCAACGAGCGCCACTCGGTGATCGGCAGCGAAGTCAAGATCGTCGACGGCAACAGCGTCGAAGGCCGCATCGTCACCCGCAGCTTCTGCGGCGGCGCCAAGTACACCACCTGGTTCCGCATGACGTTCGACCAGCCGGTGGTGGCGCACGGCGTCTGGGACGACCGCGCCGGCTGGCCCGGCAGCACCGGTCCGAGCCAGCAGGGCGAAGCCAAGCCGCACGGCGTCTGGCTCAGCTTCGACCTCAAGAAGAACCGCTCGGTGACCGCGATCAGCGCCATCTCGCACGTCGACCAGGAAGGCGCGCGCACCAACCTGAAGGCGGACGCCATGGCCGACGGCAAGGCGCTCAGCTTCGACGCCATCAAGACCAAAGCCCAGGCCGACTGGCAGCGCGAGCTGGCCAGCGTGCGCATCGAAGGGGGCAGCAACGACGACCGCACCGTGTTCTACACCTCGCTCTACCACGCGCTGCTGCACCCGATGACCGGCAACGACGCCGATGGCCGCTATCGCGGCTACGACGACAAGATCCATACCGCCAAAGACTGGACCTACTACGAGTACTTCTCGCTGTGGGACACCTACCGCACCCAGAACCAGCTGCTGGCGCTGCTGCGTCCTGAGCGCGCACGCGACATCGCCAACTCGGTGCTGAAGATCCGCGAGCAGGGCGGCTGGCTGCCGCGCTGGGGCTACGCCAACTTCGAAACCAACATCATGACCGGCGACCCGGTGACCCCGTTCATGGTCGACCTGTGGCGCTACGGCGCGCTGAAGGGCCGCGAGCAGGAAGCCTGGACCGCGCTGCGCGAGAACGCCTTCGGCGTGCCGCCGCACGGCATCCGTCCGCAAGGCCGTTCGGGCAATCCGAGCTACCTGAAGAACGGTTTCGTGCAGCACGAGCGCAGCTTCATCTCGAAGGGGATGGACACCGATCCGCACCACGGTGCTTCGTCGACGCTTGAATACGCGCTGGCCGACGGCTCGCTGGCGATCATGGCCAAGGCGCTGGGCAAGACTGACGACGCCAAGGTGCTGTCGCAGCGCGCCCTGAACTGGAAGAACGTGTGGGACCCGAGCGTGGTCGACGCCCCGACCGGCGAGCGCGGCTTCCCGCGTCCGCGCACCGCAGACGGCAACTGGTTCGCCGACGTCGGCAGCGGCTACGATCCGCGCGGCGACCATGGCTTCCATGAAGGCACGGCGTGGCAGTACCAGTGGCTGGTGCAGCAAGACGTGCCGGGCCTGACGGCGGCGATGGGCGGCCCGGTCAAGGCGCTCAAGCGTCTCGACGAATTCTTCGATTATCCGGCGCTGCTGGCCGATCCGAAGGCGGTGCGCAAATCTTGGGTGGTCGGTCCGTACAGCTACTACGCCCAGTTCCGCTACAACCCGAACAACGAGCCGGACCTGCACGCGCCGTGGATGTACACCCTGATGGGCCAGCCATGGAAGACCGCAACCGTGCTGCGCGGCGCCGAAACGCTGTTCACCAACGGTCCGGGTGGCGTCACCGGCAACGACGACCTGGGCACGATGTCGGCCTGGTACCTGTTCAGCGCGCTGGGCATCTATCCGGACATGCCGGGCAGCGGCCGCTTCCTGCTGCATGCGCCGCGCTTCGCCAGCGCCGAGCTCGACCTGGGCACCGGCAAGACGCTGCGCATCGAAGCGCCGGGCGCCAAGCCGGGCCAGCGCGGCTACGTACAGTCGGTGAACTACGCCGGCAGCGCGGTCGAGCGGGTCTGGCTGGACTGGGAGCAGCTGCAAAGCGGCGGCACCCTCAAGTACCGCCTGGCGCCGCAGCCGGACGCCAAGGGCTGGGGCACGCGTGCGCGTGACCTGCCGGCGGCGCCGGCCGGAATGGCGCGCTGATCAGCGAACTGACGACCTGAAGTAAATCGACGCCGAGGCCTTCCTCGGCGTCTTGCTTGAAGCCCCCCGGGGCCTACGAACAGAATAATCAATACCAGGAGACAGCATGGCAAACATGGCATACAACGCGCCCCCGGCGCAGCAGGACGGGCCCGGCGGGGCCCAGCAACTCGGCAAGAACAACAGCGCGCTGGTGATCGTCACCATCCTGTTCTTCATGTGGGGCCTGATCACGTCGCTCAACGACGTGCTGATCCCGCACCTGAAGGCAATCTATACGCTCACTTATGTGCAGGCGATGCTGGTGCAGTTCTGCTTCTTCGGCGCCTACGCCATCGTCTCGCTCCCGGCGGGCGCCCTGATCCGCCGCATCGGCTACCAGAAGGGCGCCGTGACGGGCCTGTTGATCGCCGCGGTCGGCTGCGCGCTGTTCTATCCGGCCTCGTTCAGCGGCTACGGCGTGTTCCTGTTCGCCTTCTTCGTGCTGGCCTCGGGCATCACGGTGCTGCAGGTGGCGGCCAATCCGTATGTGGCGGTGCTGGGGCCGGCGCGCACGGCGTCGAGCCGCCTGACGCTGACCCAGGCCTTCAATTCGCTCGGCACCACCATCGGCCCGGCGGTGGGCGGCGTCTTGATTTTGTCGGCGGTCGGCGCTGCCGCCGGCGCCGCGATCGACCCGGCCAGCGAAGCGGCGTCGGTGCGCGGCCCCTATCTGGCGCTGGCCGGCGCGCTGGTGGTGCTGGCGTTGATGTTCATGGCGGCCAAGCTGCCCAAGATCGCCGAAGACAGCGCCGCGCCGGTGGCCGGCGCAGTGGAAGGTTCGGCGCTGTCGCACCGCCACCTGGTGCTGGGCGCAGTCGGCATCTTCCTGTATGTGGGCGCCGAGGTGAGCATCGGCAGCTTCCTGATCAACTTCCTGGGCGAGTCGCACATCGCCGCCCTGTCGCACGCCGACGCCGCGCATTACGTCAGCATCTATTGGGGCGGCGCCATGATCGGCCGCTTCATCGGCTTTGCGGTGATGCGCGTGGTGAGCCCGGGCAAGACCCTGGCCTTCAATTCGCTGGCGGCAATTGCTCTGGTGCTGGTGGCGGTCTTCGGCAGCGGCAGTATGGCGATGTGGGCGATTTTGGCGGTGGGCCTGTGCAACTCGATCATGTTCCCGACCATCTTCAGCATGGCGCTGCACGGGCTGGGCAAGCAGACCGGCCAGGGCTCGGGCATCCTGTGCATGGCCATCGTCGGCGGCGCCCTGGTGCCGTTCGCGCAAGGCGCGCTGGCCGACTCGATGGGCGTGCAGATGTCGTTCCTGCTGCCGGCGGCGTGTTATCTGTTCATCCTGTATTTTGGCGCCAAGTATGCGTCGATGTACGCGCCGAAGTAACAACGTTGTATTCGCGGATGTTCCGATCGAATCGGAGCATTCGCACAAATGTATTTAGGTATAATGACGGTTGTCTCCGCGACCCGCCATCATGTCTTCCGAACATTCCCAGCACGACGTCCGCAGCGCCCTGCGGCGCGAACTTACCTCTCCCGCTATCTGGCACACCCGCATCGTGGTGGTCGGCATGGCCGCCGTCGCCGGCTTCGTGGTGGTCGGTTTCACCTGGCTGGCCGAGACCGCGTTCTTTGCCTTTCTCGGCCTGAGCCGGGTTGCATGGTGGGCGCCGCTGCTGTGGACGCCTGTGTGTTGCGCGGCGATCATCTGGGCCACGCGCCGCTACGCGCCGGGCGCGCGCGGCTCGGGCATTCCGCAGGTGGTGGCCGCGCTCGATCCGGCGTTCTCGGGCGGGCGGCGTCCGATGCTGGTGTCGCTGCGCCTGAGCCTGGCCAAGATCGGCCTGACTTCGGCCGGCTTTTTGGGTGGCATGTCGCTCGGGCGCGAAGGCCCATCGGTGCAGATCGCGGCCGGCATCATGCTGGGTGCGCGGCGCTGGTTGCCGCGTAAAAGCGGGGTCAGCGCCCATGCGCTGCTGGTTACCGGCGGCGCGGCCGGGATTGCGGCGGCGTTCAATACGCCGCTGGCCGGCGTCATGTTCGCCATCGAAGAACTCTCGCGCAGTCCCGAGCAGCGCAACAGCGGCCTGCTGGTGGCCGGCATCGTGCTGGCCGGCCTGATCTCGGTCTCGGTGTATGGCAACGGCACCCATTTCGGGGTGATCCATCCGGGCCCGATCGGGCTCGCCCTACTGGGGCCGGGCGTGCTGGTGGCGCTGGCCTGCGGCCTGGCCGGCGGCCTGTTCGCGCGCCTGCTGGTGACCTGCCTGCGCGGCCAGTCGCCGGACCTGCCGACCCGCTGGCGCGCGCGCTACCCGGTGCGCTTCGCCGCCGGCTGCGGCCTGGCGGTGGCCGTGATCGGCGTGCTCAGCGGCGGCGCCACCTACGGCAGCGGCAACGAGGCCACCGTCGGCCTGCTCGGCAACGAGTCCAGCGTGCCGGGCGCCTACACCCTGTTCAAGTTTGCCGCCACCTGGCTGACCGCGTGGTCCGGCATCCCGGCCGGCATCTTCGCGCCCTCGCTGTCGATCGGCGCCTCGATCGGCCACGACGTCGCGCTGCTGACCGGCTATTCGGGCGGCGCGGCGCTGATCGCGCTGGGCATGGTCGGCTTCCTGGCGGCCGCCACCCAGGCCCCGTTGACGGCCTTCATCATTGTGATGGAAATGGTCGACGGCCACAGCATGGTGCTGAGCCTGATGGCGTGCGCGGTGGTCTCGAGCACGGTGTCACGCGTGCTGAGTCCACCGCTGTATGGCGCCCTGGCGCTGCTGCAGCTGCCGCCGCGGCCGGTGCGCCAGGAAACTGACGCTCAGCCTTAGCGGAACGAATAGTTGGCGCTGGCGTAGAACCGGCGGCCGCGCGGGTCGGTGTAGCTCGGATCGTAGCCTGACAAGAAGTAATAGGCCTGGTTCGAGTACGGCGGCGTTTCGTCGAACAGGTTCTGCACGCCGACGCGCAGCTTGAGCGCCGGGTTGACCTGGTACGCACCCGACATATCCCACAGCGAATACGACTTCACGCGGTTTTGCGCCACCACGCTGCCATCGTCGATGTTGATCGCCGTGTTCTGGTCTTCATAACCGCTCGACCAGGTGTTTTGCAGGCTGCTTGAGAACGGGCCCTGGTCCCAGTCGAAGCTGACCGTATGGCGCCAGCGCTGCACCACGCCGTCCGTGACGAAGCGGTTCAGGTTGCTCACGAACGCATCACCTGGCGCATTCTGGATTTTCGACGACAACACATAAGTGCCGTTGAGGCGACCGCCGAAGCGGCCAAGCGCCGTCTCGACGCCGCGCACCGTGACCGCCAGGTCGAGGCCACGCGCCAGTTGGGCGCCGCGGTTTTCCTTGCGCAGCTCGATGTAGTCGATCAGGCCGTCTTCGTCGCGGTAGACCAGGTCGCCATACTTGGCCAGGTTGCCCAGGATGATGTCGTCGCCGATCTCGCTGATCAGGTTGGTGCGCTTGATGTTCCAGTAGTCGAGCGAGCCGCTGACCCGGCGCCCGGCGGCAAACACGGCGCCCATCGAGAACTGGCGGCTGCGCTCGGGCTTCAGATTCTCATTGCTGTAGCGGCGCGTGTCCCAGTTGTCGGCGCAGTCCGAGTAATTGTTCTCGACCGTGGTGCAATAGACCGGATCGGGCAGGGTGGCGGTGCTGCTGTACACCGTCGGCCGGTGCAGTTCGTTCATGGTGGGGGCGCGGAAGCCGCGCCCGGCCGAGGCACGCAGCAGCAGGGCGCTGCTGGGGCGGTAGGTCAGGCCGATCTTCGGGCTGGCGGCGCCGCCGACTTGCTGGTAATGGTCGTAGCGCGCCGACAGCTGCGCTTCCCACTGTTTGGCGAACGGCACCAGCACCTCGCCGTACAGCGCCGCCACATTGCGGCTGTCGCGCGTGGCGCGGCCGCCTTCAGGCGCGGCGTCGTTGTTGATGTTGTCGCTCAGCAGCAGCTCGGACGGCGTGAAGCGGTTCTGCTCGCGCCGCGCTTCGCCGCCGATCGCCAGCGCCAGGTCGCCGCCCGCCAGCGCCGACAGCGCGCGCGACAATTTGAAATCGAAGGCGTCGAGGGTGCCGCGCGCGCGCCGTACCACATCGTTGACCTGGATGCTGTCGATCAGCGCGCGGCCTTCGGCGCTCGACGGCCCGAACGGATTGATGCGGCCGTCGGCGATGCCTTCCAGCAGCTCGTTGTAGAGCACGTAGCCGTGGGTGTCCTTGTCCTTGACGGTGTTGACGCTGTGGTTGAAGGCGGTGTCGTAATCCCAGCCGCCAAGGGTGCCATTCATGCCGACCACGAAGCGTATGCCTTCGCTGGTCAGCTCGCTGGTGCGCTGGCCGGCTTCGTTCAGGCGCATGCGCAATTCGAGTTCGCCTGGGAAATCATCGTCGAGAGCGTCGAGCCCGGTGCCGGCCAGTTGCGGCACCTGGCTGTAGTCGAGGTAGCCGGTGACGCGCGCGGCCGAGCCGGTGTACCAGGTCTTGGCGCGGCTCAGGGCAACTTCGGCATAGGCTTGGTGGCCGCCGCCGAGCTTGACCACGGCGCGGCTGAGCAGGCTGGCTTTTTCCGATTTCGGATACAGCTCGGTGTCGCCCATGTAGTTATAGGTGCAGGCATCGACGCCGCCGGTGCCGGCCGGCAGGTAGACGTTGGCCGGCGGTGCGCAATCCGGCACCGACAGGTTGATCAGGCGATTCGTGATCGGCTGGCCGTTGATGGTGAAGCCGAGTTCCTGCAGGTGGTCGCGCTGGTTCGAGGTGAGGCGGATGTTGGCCGGGCTGGTGTAGCCCGACAGCAGGTGGCCAAGGCGCTGCTCGACCTGCAGGCCGGGAATGAAGCTGCGCTGCGAGGTGTTGAGCGCATTGGTGCGCTGGAAGTCCGCAACGGCAAAGACGTTGTAGCCGTCGCGTTCGAGTTCGCCCTTGCCGACGCTGATGCTGGCGGTGCGTTTGCCGGCCCCGCCTTCGTCGGTCTTGCCGCCGTAGACGTTCAGTTCCAGGCCCTGGTAATCCTTGCGCGTGATGAAGTTAATGACGCCGCCGATGGCGTCGGTGCCGTACAGGGCTGAAGCACCGTCGAGCAGCACTTCGACGCGCTCGAGCGCGGCGGCCGGGATGTTGTTCAGGTCGACGCCGCTGTCGTCGCCGGGCGAGGCAAAGTTGGCCATGCGCCGGCCATTGAGCAGCACCAGGGTGGACGAGGTGCCGATGCCGCGCAGGTTGGCGCTGTTGAAGCCGCGCTGGTCGCCGCCGACATTGATGCTTGCGCCGTCGGTCAGGCCGTTGACGTTGGCCGAGACGCGGCCGAGGATCTCGGCGGCAGTGGTGACGCCGGTCTTTTCGATCTCGGCGCGCGAGATGATCTCGACCGGCAGGGCAGTTTCGGATTGCACGCGGCGGATGGCCGAACCGGTGACTTCCACGCGCGGCAGTTCGGCCGCGATCTGTTGCGCCATTGCCGGCGCGCCGAGCGTACCGGTCAGCGTCCAGGCCCCCGCAAGCAAAACACCGCGCACGGCGCGCGCGCCCGCTTTCAGGTTCGTATTCATTGTTTTTCCTTATTAAAAACTCGGCTTAATGCGGGATCTTAATCGGGAGGGAAACAAGAAGGGTAAACATTGAATTTAGTTGGATTGCTTGTTGTAAATTTGAAACGAGGCCTTCGCCTAAGCGCGAGTATGTATGTTGACAGGCGCAGGGGGAGGTGATCTTGCAGCCGCGCTGCGCAAGATCGGGCGGTGTTGGCGAAAGTGTCGGGAGCGCCTGGCGGCCCGGGCAAGATGTTAGTCTGAATATGCGCATTCCTACTCACCGGCGTGGTCGCTGATGCGCAATGTGGCGTGGTCATTAAATCCCTATATTTATGGACATCCTTGCGAGAAATTCTGGGCCCTCTTGAACGCGCCTAACGTAGGGGGCTTTCCATGCAATAGCCGCATATGCACGCGTTGGAATTGCGGAGCTTGCCTCGACCTAGGGCGTCACTGCGCCTACGTGGCCTGCCAGTTCGGCGCCTGATATCGGTACTGGCCCTGTCGGGCTACTCTCCTAGTGTGCGAACGTCGGTTCCGAAAACTCAATCTTTTGTGTACCTTGTTGGAATGTAAAAATCATACGATCTGATTGTTTATCATATCGGGTGCGCAGAACAGTCCGTTCAGGTCCGTGGCCAGCACCAGGAAGCATTTGCGTGTTCGAGAGTGCTTCGGCAAGAACCGGTGCACTGAACGGAGAGCCATCATCGGGATTAGCTGACTTTCGCATAATTGTCGACATCATTGATGTCCATTTGGACCTGTCTTTTGAAGCCAGCGCTGAATACATATAGGTATATCCTTTTATACCTTTCATATGGCGAACAAAGTCTTCATCATAGGAATATTTTTTAATCTCTTGCATAAGTTCAAGCGGTGAAGTGTCTATGACGGAGTAGCAGCAAACAGGAGTAAAAGGCGCATAATTGCCGATCATGCCGGTAAATAGCGTGGGCCCAGCCAGACGTTTTTTCGTGAATATATAAATAGGGCGCGCAGCCACCTTGTATTCTTGATCGATAACAGGAATCTGTTCCAATAATCCTACTGTTGGTCCGTCTGTGGCAGCGCAACTGAATGAAAGTGCTGACCAAAGAAAACATGCGTAAATTTTTTTCATTCGTATTACCTACCGTTTATAGAGCGGTGTATTTTCTCTTTGAGAAATTATCACGCCATAGGATTCTCGAAAGAGAACAAGAGATGATACCCCGGTTACATGTTTTCCTTACGTTCAGCATCTTACACCCGCTTTCCTTCATAATTTGTCAAATTCATAGCGATCGCGTCGCCTTGGCTATGATTCGATCATTTGACGCTTTGGCGTAGCTCGCAGTTAATTCATCAAGCCGTAGTTGCAACGGACAGATTTCAATACGTGCTGAGTTTATTGCGGCGAATTTTTACTTTTCAAAACATCAATTATATCTTTGGATGGCACCGTCATTTTTTTTGTGTAATACGGTTTTGATAGATAGACAGTCATTCTATATAAACACGGAATTTCCCTAGTCGTTCCAAGCAAGATGATTACTTCTTCATCCGCAAGCATCGTATCGCTGCCTGAATCGTCGGCAGCGGAATGCCAAAATAGCAATGACGCTTTAAATCCATATTTATTTTTTTCGGTCGTCTCCCTAAGTTCCGTGAGCGTTCCACTGGCGAAATTGGTGAGTCTGTGATAAAACTCAAGATTTGCATCTGCGCTTAGGGAGCAGATCAATTCCCTGTGGACGGGCCGTTGATTTTTATTGTCTTTAAAGATTTTATCGAGATTCATATCTGATTTAAATCTGATTTCTGCATAATCTCGGGTTTTTTCAATATTCAGAAATTGCAAATTCGCCTGCGGCCTGGCGTCAGTGCAGCCAGCAAGCAGTAAAGTCATCAAGGTTAGTGCAAGTCGAATCACGTTGTCAGCTCCAAGATGGTCTTGCATACAATGTCAAGCGCAGGGCGACCGTATGATCGGTGTCCTGAACATAATTCCTGCATCAGCATTGACGTCGACAACCCCATTTATAGGAAACCCAGATGTAATTTTCCACTGCTCACCAAATCTGCGATGAAATCTGAAAAATTGTCGTCTTTGGGGGTCGGCCAATATATTCTTCCAATACTTTGCTGTTGGCTTAGGCGTGGATGAGTAAAATTTTGATGAGGATGATACAATATTTGCCTCTCCGACTGGATCAAGCGTCACGAGCATCTCTACCGTATAGCCTTTTTGGCTCAGTAATACCGAAAGATGCGCACCATTCCACGTTCCCAGGCTGTGTCCAATAATAATTATTGGCGTAGATTTTTTCGGAATGTGAGCGATGATATTTTTCTCGATGTTATCGTCCCCATGCACGGGTCCCAGTTGCTGATGCTTAGCGCATTCGGCGCTACCCACCGCCGCTCCGCAGTTATCGATCGCGTCGTCGGTATCCATGGCGCGCGTGCCATGAAATCGCGATGCGGCTTCGCCTCCGCCAAACATCAGATTCGACCTCTGTAAGCTGGTTAATTTCTCGCAAGCACCCAGCGCACAACACGACCTTGATGTTGTGGAAAAATATCGCCAGCATTAAAGTGAGAACTTATTCTAATTTCTGATTCGAGTAACCACTTGCCACTTACGGGAACGATAGCGCCGGTTTCAGACCATTGAATATCTTCCAACGGAGTCGTATATCTCTCGTTTACATTGACTTTTTGTGGCTGTCTGAATCGATATTTGGATTCCTCCGTTTGTATGACACCGTCGATATAACGATCATCTTCCCAAAGTAATCGCCAGGTTGTATTAATTTCCATGTAATCCAATGGTGTTTCCACCAGAATTTGCGGCGCTTTTGAGCCACCATGTAAGTAATTCATTGTCCCTGCAATTTCGAAAGGCGCTTGCGGTACTTCCTTACGTCCAAGCAGGCTGGCCAAAAGATTTTTCCTCACATCGGCAGTAATCGGTTCCCAGATTCCCGAGCAAGGAACATATTCATCTGTAGAGATAAAAATCTCTCTTGAGGAAGACGGTAGATCTTCCGGTACATGCGCATTGACCTCACTTTTTAACTCATCTATAAGCCAATCGTTATAGACCAGTGGTGCTGAATCCTCTAAATATCGGGGTTCAAGAAGAGACATTGAACATTCTTCCCAGGCGCGGTAGGCATCCATAGCAGCATCGCAAAATTCCTGCCACAGTGGAGTATGCTCCCGGTCAATGAGATTCTCACCTTCTTCAATGCGATTGATTAACTCTTTCCAATGAAAGAGCGTTCTTGCGGCCATTTCGAATTCACCTTTCGCATCGAACTTGAATATTCGCTTGTCTCCTTTGCCTAGCCTTGCAACCCCCTCTTTACAATGGTCCAATCCTTTCAGGATGCTGGCATAGTGAGTGTGTGGGACAGCTGTCTTGTCTCCCCAGCCGTTATCATCGGCCATACGTATGCTAATTTCGGCGGCATTCGCCCAAATTTGGTAGTAGTGAAAAATTCTTTTCCATGCAGTCAAGGAGCTTGTTTTTTTCAACCAATAAAAAATTTTCTGCCGATCGGAATCTGATGGTAGTAATGCGTTTTTTGGAAGCGTCTTGTTCATGGTTGTACAACGACCTCTCTACTTTCTTTCGTTGCCTGTTCTCGAGCGCCAACGCGTGTAGTTTGGGTTGCGCCAGGCCCTGGCGTGCTGATATACCGGAACGATTTCCCCCGGCCGGCTGGTCGCCAAACAGTACCAGTTGCAGCGGGCGGCGCGCCCATTCTTCGCGGATGGCGTAGGGCGAGCGCAGGATGATTTCGTCGACCGCCGCGCAGAACGCGTATTTGGCGTTGTCGATATCGTCCGGCGTCGCGTCCTGCCTCCTGGCGCCTCTCATAAAGTCGTATTCATCAGATACCGATGTTGCATTGTTAAGCCTCGTGTCAACCCTGGCAATGTCCATCTTTGCTTAAAACCTAATATTAGGTTGTGTCCTGTTTTCGGCACTCATCCGACACATCAAAAAATCAATCGAAAGGTTCGGGATAGACCTTGCTATAGCGAAAATTGCGAGCGGCTGCGGACTGCGTGTCCTTGATGAAATCAGCCAGCTCCTTTGATCGCTTCTCAGTAACTTCTAAAATACACATGTCGTGCTCGACGCCGACGCACTGGGAGTTTTCACAGCTTACTGCCGCTTGCATCTCTTCACACCTTCGCGCGCGGAACGTAATCCATTGCCTTTGCGTTGCGCGCAGCGACGCTACCTGATCAGACTTTAGGTTCGCGATTAAAGATTTGTAGAGCTTGTTGAGCGTGGCATCAGTGACCTCGTAATCGGAATAAAGCGAGCACCTCATCAGAGGCGTCGTTTGCAGCTTGCAGTCTGTGACCTCGGACTCCGGATCACCCGACGAATGGTTTTCTTGGTAGCCTGCAGCAAGCGCTCCAGAAGCAAGGTTGAGGGCAATGCAAAGCACAGTAGTATTAATATAGTGTCTCATCATATTAGTGGGTAGACGAGTCGTAGAGATCGCATATCGCAGTGATGCTGCTGCACAAGCGCGGTTCGTGCAAGCGGTTGACGAAATGGTCGGCAGCCATTTGGACGGCGACAGCACCAGTTGCGCGGAGCAGAGCGTCCATTTTTCGCGAATTACATCGGTAAACGCAGGATGATTTTGTCGACCGCTGTGCATGAACAAGATGAATGCACGTTGAAGTCGGGCTTGCTAACATTGCTGCCATCGCAGCCATCGCAGCCATCGGAGCCATCGCAGCTAAGGAGCTTGGCGCGGTGAGCGGCGCATCAGCTGCTCCAAACTAGTTTTTTGCAAATACCCAGCAAACTTCGCGTCCTTAATGCTGCGGAAATTTTTCCCCAACATTAAAATGCAGGCTTACCCCTAGGTCTGACTCGACGAGCCACTTGCCAGTGACCGGGACATTCGCACCAGTTTCTGCCCACAGGGTTTCTTCCGAAAGCATGAGAAGTGCGCTGTCTTGCGCGATTTTTGCTGGCTGACTGAAGCGATAGTCCGACTCTTCACCAGGAATAATTCCCTTAACGTAACGATCATCTCGCCATATCAACCGCCAAGTGGTATTAAGCGCGATGCAGTCTGACAGCGTTTCCAGTTGGATCATTGGCGCTTTTGATCCGCTGTGCAGATAATTCATTGAGCCCATAACTTCAAATGGTGGCTCCGGATATTTTTTTCGTGCGAATAGGCTTAGTAAAGATTGCTTTTTGACTGCATCTTGGATAGGCTCCCAAATGCCGGAATATGGAATGTAGTCATTCGTGTCAACGAACGTGTTATCAATAGGGTCCGGCACCGGTTCTGATATTAGTGATTGGGGTATGTTTTTTAGCTCCTCTTTTAGCCAATCCCCATAGAGCAGTTGAGCTGGCTCATCAAGATATCGAGGTTCCAGGATAGTCATTGAGCATTCTTCCCAAGCTCGAGAGACGTCTTTTGCGGCTGAGCAGAATTCGCTCCAAAGAGGAGTATGCTCTTCATTAATAATATTTTCTCCTTCTTTAATTCTATTAATTAGTTGTTTCCAGTGCGAAAGAATTCTCGCGGCCATTACAAATTCTCCGTTGGCGTCAAATTTGAAGACCCGTTTATCTCCCTTGCTTAATCTGATCACGCCTTCCTCGCAATGAGCCAGGCCATTCAAAATGGCGGCATATCCTGATTGCGGTAGAGCTGTGTCTGTACCCCAACCCTTCGCATCGGCCAAGCGTATGCTGTTTTCTGCAACTGCAGCCCAGATTTGATAAAGCTCAAAAATTCTTTTCCAAGCGGTCAGGGAGCTTACCTTTTTGATCCAATAAAAAGTTTTCTGACGTTCCAAATCTGACGGTAACATCACGTCCTCAGGAATATTTTGACCTATGGATGTATAACTACCTCTCTATTTTTTTTGATGCATTTTCTCGCGATCCAACGCGTGTGGTTTGAATTGTCGCTGGGCCGGGAGTGCTAAGATAACCCCAAATCCCGTTAGCATCGCTCCATCCTGTTCGGCGAAATATGAATTGCATGCCCTTGATTGGATCAATGATGATATTGATCCCGCCTTTGATGAAGTTTTGGCCGGCTTTATTTAAAAGAGTGGAAAACTTTTGATCCAGACAGAAAAAAGCCTGCGTTGCGCCGCTCGGGAGATATTGCCCAGGGATTGCTTCGCCAAACTGTTCAGAAACCGTACCTAGCACAGCATTTGGTCCCTTTTCGTTACCCACCACATGGGCAGATACGAGAAAGCCGCCGCAATTGAAGCTATGTAGCACACCAGCAAGCTCGCGCCATTCTTTTGCTGTTTTTGGAGGTGGCTGCCGGCGCCATCAATTGCGCCGGATCCCAGCTGCTGATTGTGATTGCATTGGCCGCTACCCACCGCCGCGCCGCGAAACGGTCGATCCCGTCGTCGGTATCGGTGGCGCGCACGCCATGAAAACGGAGCATGTCGCCGCCGGGCGTGGCGGGCAGGGCAGCAGCGCTGTCGAAGAACACCACCTTGTACCGCGCATGCGCCTGTCCCCGATCCGCGCCTGAGTCGGCCTCACCCTGATCATGCTCGAAACGCCAGCTCAAGCCTTCGGCCGCAAGAACCCGCAGCAAGAATTCGAGATCGCTTTCCCGGTACTGGGTCCAAATCGAACGCACGGCCAGTTCCTGCAGCACAATGAATTCGGACTGCAACTGCGGAAAATCGGCCAGCAATCTGTGATCAGGTCGTGCGCGTTCTTGTCCTGAAAGAAGTCGCTGTCGCGCCGCAATCCCAACAGCGTAATGCAAGTATTGCAAGCGCCGCCCGCAGCCGATAGCGCGCAGTCTACTATCGGTGCCGAACCAGTGAGAAATCCATGCAGCGACCGCTTCGAAAGCAGCCGTGTTTTCTTCAGGCACCTTTTTAAAAGCACTATCTTGCACCATTCATAGACCTTTGAAACCCGGACTAACTCGAATTACCCAATTTCGTATTGACTTTCACTCGGATGCCGATAACAGCGGTCAGCGCGCTCCAGAATTTACGCGTTGTACGGCACCACCTTCACAAGCGCCAACTTCAGCATTTTCACTGCTCGGAGCAGATAAGTCAAAACATACTAGCTCGGTATTATCATAGGACTTTTTACGTAAATAGAAAGTCTTTATATTAAAAGAACGAGTTTTTCCTTCGGCAGGATAAGTGGCCTTCCAGTTAATTCGGATGCCATTTTTCACTGCGATCACCATTGGATCGCTGTTGGGATCCGGAAAGGGATCATCCTGGCCATTAGTCTGTGATTGCCAAATCGTACGCATGGTATGTGTGCCAACAT
>Ga0308160_10002768_pt1 | contig 20560 bp, 24 predicted proteins | sample PhyFR1_FD_201036 | JGI IMG/M metagenome (GOLD analysis project Ga0308160, IMG submission 201036) | Phyllosphere microbial communities from UC Gill Tract Community Farm, Albany, California, United States - DLSLF.R1 | ecosystem: Host-associated > Plants > Phyllosphere > Unclassified | place: USA...
CCCCCCTGCAGAGCCACCGATCGATCTCACGTGAGAAATGACGTCTATAAGGCACGTACCACTTGAAATGCCCGAGTTGACCGAGCCGAGGACCGAGGGCCGAGGATCATGCACGTAGGTTGTGGGTTGATTCATATATCGTATATATATTCATCTTCTTATCGTTCATCCCAACCATATACGACTAGGATACATCATTATGGGAGGAAATATATCTACACTTGGACAAACGCAGGGTGGGCGAGTGGCTGGGGTTGTAGGGTTCACGTGAGTGAAACATGTTCTCATCTCTACCCTCGAGGTTGGGCATAGTACCTGAAGTCGATACATCCCTGCTGCGCTGTATATGGACAGAACTGATATCAGATTCGCAGTTCAAGCTGCTTTTGCTGCGTACTCGGTCCCTGCGCAGAGTGATAAATTCTACGACTTGGCCGGATCACTAGGGTTTATCTCGACCACTCTAGTATCTTTGGTACGTCTCTCTCCCTCTCTCAGCTCTCGTGAGATCTGATGAAACGAAAGAGGACATATGAGGAAATTAAGAGACAGAACTAACGAATAGATGTCCCCAGCTATCATCTCTCGATTCTCCACCGGTCGACGAATCCCATTCACTTTCCCTACTTTACAAAGCCATCATCCTAGACAATTGTTGATTAGTGGGATGATTGCGCTCTGGGCGGGGAGGTTGGGGTATTATCTCTTTGGCGTGAGTCATCCCTTCTTTCTCTCTCTTATCCTTCTGTGCATAGTCAGGACATTCAAGTCTAACGTCGCACACACATCGATCGACCTCCCTTCCCCTCCGGAGATGCATGATCCGATGTCCCTATGAAATTGAGCTGATGGTCAGCGAGTATTGAAACATGGAAAAGACTCTCGATTTGACGAGATCAAGAAGAATACAGGGCAGTTTAGTGTTGCTTGGTATGTCCCCTTCCGCTTCCTTACCTCCCTACATCGCCCTTATCCTTCCCATATCCCGCCCCCGTGATTTAGACCGGTCCCACGTATGACTAAACGCTGATATGCAGGCTCGGTCAGGCAACATGGATCACCCTAGTTTCCTTACCCGCCATCTTGGTCAATACCATCCCAAGAGCCGCTCACCCAGCACTTGGCATTAGGGATTTGATCGGAGTAGGAATTTGGGCTGGTGGATTAGGGTTGGAGATCTTAGCTGATTCTCGTATGTCCCCTTCGATTCTCATCACGTTCTGCTCCCCTATTTACTGGACGCTACTTGACGCGGAGCTACTCTACGCCGCGCTCACTTTATTCCCCGCTGATGGGTAGAAAAATCACAATGGAGATCCGAGAAGGATAGTAAGAAACATGATGAGAAGTTTATTTCTTCTGGATTATGGTCTGTTTCTAGGCATCCCAAGTACGTCCACCTATTTCCTTCTTCTCCGATCTTTCCTCCAACATCCCTCGCCTCCATTCTCCGCCTCTTCCCCTCACCTCCCCTCCCCCGAGCTCTCTCCGCGACTCTCCCTCGCTCCGCGAAGTGAAGCTAACAACCAGCTACCTAGGAGAAGTCCTACTCCAGTTCGGTCCACCCATCCTCTCAACAGCAGTAGCCCCCCCACAATGGAGATACGTTGGATTCGTCTCTCCCCTCTTCACCTACTTGTTACTAAGGTACGCAAGCGGTGTTCCACCACTCGAAAAGAGCGCAGAGAAGAAATGGGGTAATGAAGAGGATTGGGGGAGGTATAGGGATAATACGGGAGTGTTGATTCCTGGGGTAGGGAAGGGGAAAGTTGCGTAGACCGAGGCTGCAAGCCTAGGTCGAGGTCGAGATCGAGGTCGGGGGTCGAGGTCGTAGTAGAGGGCTGGTAGGTTGTTAATTGGGAAAATTGAAATGTATGGGAGTATTGAGCTTGGACCTTCGTTTACTCGTTTCAACTGATTAAGTCGTTTCTCTTCTCTCACTTATACTTTTCTTACTTCATCCCTTCATACCTTACAAGACACCTTCCTACCAACCTTGCAATCTCCACAACTTCGATTTCGATTCTCAGTTGATCTCAAACATGTCTAAAATGTATGTCACCCTTTCTTTCGAAGAGTGTGATAAGCTGAACAAGCGCAGCGCTCGCTGTGCGGCGGTCATAGGAGCTATGGCAGCCCATAAACCCGATCCGACCGCTGTGGTAGCGCAGACTGAAATCGAGCATCACAACAAGGCGGACAATCTAAGGCGAACAAATGAGAAGATCGACGCCATAGAGAAATGTATCGCCTCCGATACCGGAGCTGAGGTTCACATTCGACAAGATATCGCTGAAAACCAGCGAGTGATCGACGACGTGACAGAAGAAAGCCGAGCTCGACAAGATCATGCATCAGGCGGAGGAGGCGGTGAAAAAAGGCGAAGAGGAGATGAAGAAGAGTAAAGATCAGAGAAGGGAAAATCATTCTGTAGAATTGAGACAGCTGGTGGAGGAGCAAAGGACTGGCTTTGAGGAGCTCAAGAAGTCCGAGGGGGCTCTGCATGCGGAATTGACCCAGAGGATAGATGGGTACAGGATGAATGATAAGCCTTACGGTCAGTCGTTCTTGTTCAAGAGGAGGGTGGCGCTGATACCGTAGCAGACGAATTGGGTGTATCCGACGACAACGAAGATCAACCAGCCATGAGGCTCCCACCCATCCAAGCCACGGACGGCGGTCCCACTGCGGCCTCAAATGCAAGAGATCTTGCTGGGTTCTTCGCCAAAAAACGACCTGCGGAAGTACCTATTGAGAAAACAATGAAGAAGGTGGTTAAGGAGGCACCGAGAAAGCCCAAGCCCAAGGCCAAGATTGGATAGGTAAATTTTGGGAGGAGGCATAATGTAGAAATCAGTATCAGTATCAGTGATCAGTCACGTACGGAATTATGAATCGGTAGTATCGCTCACTGGCTGAACTTGGCAGTTCAGCATTTCCCTTCCTCGGTCGCGACTCTGCAAGACTTGTATTGCCCTCCGCCTGCCCCTTCTGATGCTTCAATTGCGCATCTGCTGGGAGTGAGTCTTGAGCACGGACCTTCATCAGCTAACGTTTCTTGACTGGTCAATGCTATATCTCTCTTCTCAGTCAATCTTATCTCTTCTCTCCGTACACCTACAACAAGTCCCCCTGATACCCATCTCTAGTCTACTGTCCTACACTGATACTCTCCAAGTCGCCCGCCATGCTTAGCACGTAAGTCTGGAGCCAGTGTTAAGCTAATGGCTACAGCTCCGACGACCCAACTCTTCCTGCCACCTCGTCCGACCTCCAAGCAGTGGCCGCGACATCCGTATACGAGGATATCTATCTTAAACGAAGCAAATGGCAGTCGATCCAAGAGGAACTCGACACCTTTGATCGAGAGCAGTTTCCCGATAGCGAGGAACTGAAACGGCTTCGCAAGATCGTCACCGAAGACGACAAGAAAGAACGCGAGTTGGAACAAGCACTCGTTCACGCTCAGCAGACCTTGGTGGCCCATCAGACGCAGACGGCATTGGTCAAGTGCCAAACATATAGGATGGCCAAAGGCGAGGGCGACGGATTCATCCAAGGTCGCGCGGAGATAGTGAGCCGAAAAGAAGCGCTTTATGTTGCTATTCAACAAGGCGAGAGAGACCTTGGTCAAAATATTATCAAAAGATCAAGGGGTACAGAATTCAAGTTGGAACTAGATGATTCTGATAGTGATAGTGAGCACCCTTTCCCTGAGAAAAATGAGAGACCAGACTGATGACGGTTTTCTAGTCGAGGAGGTCGACATGAGACCGGCGCTCCCAGTGGCGAAACCTCAGCTCACAGCAGGTCCGCTGGATGCCCGTGCCGAAGGCAAGAAGCGAATAATGGAAGTCGTCATCGAGAGACCAAAGAAGTCGTTCAAAAAGATTAACGTCACGTCTAAGGACTATAGAAAGCGTCGCTCAAGATATGTCAAAGCGGAAGAGGTTTACTTAGTAGTATCAGTGATCAATCATGAATATAGAGAATCATGTAATCATGACCCACCATTGTGATTTATCGTCCACCGCTTTTGACATCCTGCATCCTGCTCCGTGTGCTACACCAGTCATTGCAGCTCCCATCTACCGGCTTTTATTTGACTATGTATCGACGCTCGCCATCAATGCCAAATAGTCTCGCGTCTTTCTAATGGTTGGCGACGCGTACGACCTGCTGAGCACGGACCCTCAGGACCACCGCCTTGCCACTTATCACTTCATTTCTCTTCTCTCACCTACCTTTCGTCCATCTCCTCTCATTCATTCACACCAGCTTCAACGAGACCATCGGCCTCAGCACACTCACCTCTAGCAAAATGTGAGTGGCGTGCGTTTGACATTGTCTGGAGCTGGTTGATCCCCAGCTCATAAGGGTCCCATCCGCAAAAATGGCTCCCTCTGCGATTCATTTCATATCAGGGGGTAAGAGAGGGGTGACAGGGGGCATGAGATCTATCGGAACTCTGTAAGTGACTACCATGAGGATAGTATAGGCTTATGGCCCAGGGTGGGTGATGATTCCAAAGAACCGAATGTTTTCGAGCCAGAGTTCGTCGACTCCACCCATCACGCTAAGAAGTTCGAAGATGCCCGTCTAGCTGTCAATCAAGTGTCAAATGAACGATGCGAACATGAAGTCGATAAGCGAACAAATGGCAAGACTTGAAGAGTCTCAGGACCCGATACAGTATGGAAAAGGAGACTGCGGCTGAGAAAGCGGACAAGGAGTTCGAGGAGAATCAAGCTAGGGCAAGGAAACAACTTGAGGAGGCCAAGGTGAAGCTCATCGGTGGCATCTCCAAGAAATTTGAGACGGAGCACTTTGCCTTGGAGGCAGGATTGCGAATTCTCAAAGTCAAAACACCTGATTTAGTTGCGAAAGAAAAGACTGCTCGAGACGCCTATCATAAGGCCGACATCGAGTATATGGAAGCCACGGTCAAAAGAAAGATTGAGCTTGATGGGAAAGGCGGACTGAAAAGGAAGCGAGAGGTATCGCCTGTCATGCCCTCAGTCAGAGGAGACAGGTAAGCATATCTCCTTGGACAACCAGAGAGTGAGCACTGACGAATTCAGTCCGTCACCTGAAGCAGACCCGGAAGTGACGAATGAGGAGTCAGAACCGCTGGACTGCATCGACCGAAGTCCGCCCAGGAAGGTGAGGGCAGCACGTCCCGTCGACGAAATCAGGGGTCCTAGGAGAAAGGGATCATTTGGGTGTCAGTCAAATTAGTCAGGGTAGTCATCAATCATTTTAAAAGTGAAGGGTGGCAAAGAATTCCGAAAGAACGTACGGTAGCATGAATGTATAGCCATGGACTCGTATATCTCCTCAGACATGTCCAGTTCGAACTTTACCATCCGTGTCCCTGGCTTCGAGAGATCGTGGAAGTCAGAACAAAGTAGGACGGGCTGGTGAGCTGTTGCGCTGAGCACAGACCTTCACCTTCACAGCTGACGACCATCATCCAATCCACCTTCCCTCCCAAATCGTTACTCAGCTACGATACATACCAACTGGTTGTAAGTCCCAATATTCTTAATAGGCTCAGACTTGTAGCAGCTACCACATTGTGCCATCATGGACAACAGCTCCACAAACAATAAAGGCCAAGTCGGCACTAACAAGGCTAATAAGCGAGTAGGCTTGCATTGAAACAAAACATCTGATAGAGGCTGATTGGCGTTCAGAAAGAGACCATTACCCCTACCCCCAATGACATGGGACCAGCGATTAACGGCTTCGGTCCATACCGCCGAGCTCGACCTTCGAAGAGCTACCGTGAGGGTCAATCATTGTCGCAGGCGAGTGAAAGACTTGAGGGTATCGATACAAAATTATAGATCCGGTGGCGCGAGTTTGATGAGGTCTGAGACGGAGCGAGGTGCCCAAGATGAGAGGAGAAGACTCGTTGAGCATGAAAGAAACAAGGAAGGACGTGGTGACTGGTTTCAAACATAACAAGAAGGCTTTCTGACCTTCGAGGAAATCGAAAAGGATTTCGAAGCGTCGGAAGAGAGGGATATGAGGGGGACGATAGAGGATACCGACAAGGAGCAGGACGAGCTCGAGGCAGAACTACGAAAGATGGAACAAGAGTTGGCAGATGTGATTGAGCTACAACAATCCGCTCAAGGGATTGTGGTTCAGAAGAGGGATGAAGCTATAGCCGGGTACGCAGCGGAGAGGGCTACTAGAACCGCAATTCAGGAAGGGAGATGGTATAAATATGAAGAATGATGGCAAGGGACAAAGAAATAGGTCAGCTATTTAGATGAATGATATATGAGTTCGCTTGATTCTTGGTAGGACATGTGTGAGCTCTCCGGTCTCACTCTTCACCTTGGTATCATCAAACAGCCTCTTCCGAACTATTCACTTCCTCATCCAGACGCTTACTCATTGAGATCATTTCTTGAGCACGGACCCTTACCAACACCACCTCTTCTCGACTGATTATTTCATTTCTCTTCTCTTACTTACCTTTGACCTTCCTTCATCCTTCTCATCCCATCAGACCTTCCTAATACTCATCACGGAGCTACTGCAGCTATATCCTATCCTAGAGTATCATCACACGATGTCTAAGGCGTGAGTCTGTTCTTCCCGTTATACATTGCTGACTGCCATCAGTACCAATAGCAAAACAACCCCCAGCGTCAACTCTCAAATGGATCGAGATATCGAGGAATATCATGCCAGGCATAAGATATCAGTAGGGATTCAGCAGCAGCTAGATCGTCTCGACCCGAAGCAATTCATCTACCACACAGGAATCGCCATTGAGCTCCAAAGGAAGGCTGTTTTCGACGAGGAAGCCGCCAAATTCCAAAGACTCGCAGATGAGCAAACCAAGCAGTCGAAGGCTGCGCAAAAGGAAATAGATAGGATGGAGGAGAATGGAGAGAAGCAATTCAATGATGCCAAAGAAGCGCTTTTGATACGACAAACCGTTGCCGAAGCTTCTTTATTAAGAGCCAAAAGCCGAATCTACCCGGACCTACAAAAGACTTTGAAGGGGACTAAATATGAGAAGGCCCCAGCCCCTCATTCAGATTCAGAACGTACGTCCTATTCTAGGCAGTGGTCGGCGAGATATTGATCCTGCAGCGGATAGCGACAATGATGTCCCCATCCCCGAAAAGATCCCGGCTCCCATCTACGCTGTGATTCGCAGGAAGCGCGCTTTGTTCGGAGGATTGTCAAGGACGGAGCCCTCTGGGTCATCTTCCGGAATCGACGCGATTGACGTAGATGAGGACGTGGCGATCGATTAGTAAATAGCGAGACACGTACGGAAATCAGGTATGATTATCAGTATCCAACATGTAAGAATACATGAAACTAATTCATTAATTACTGACGAGTACATATCCCCCTCCTCACTTCCCTACATCAGCCACAGCCCCATTAACAGCTCCTCCCCTTCCCCTTCCCCTCCCCCTAACTCCTCCCCCTCCTCCCCTAGCTCCTCCCCGTCCCCTGGTAGCCTGCTTCCTAATCACCTGCTCGAATCCATCATCCTGTGGTTTTGGGGGTAGGCCGGAAGGACCTTTTGGTGGTCTTGGTCCCTGGGACTTCTTCCTCTCTGTCGATGGTCCCTCGATTGATGGCGGAACGGATTGACCTGTAGATGCTGGATCTCTTGCTTTTGGTTTATTTGGTCCTCTCTTCTTCTGTCTCTTTTCCGAGGTAGCGCTCGGTTGAGTCGAAGCTGTATCCTGAGATATCGCAGTTGTGTCCTGGGTGGAGTTGACTTCGGATTGGATAGGAATCACTGGCGCTAGGATTGGTATTTCCTCCTTTCGTTCCTGTACGACCGGTACCTCCTCCTCCTTTTGCCCAAATACTATTCCCTTATCCCCAGAATCTCCAAAGATCAACCCTCCATCATCTACCTCATCTGACCAATCGACCGTTTTGGGGGTTTCCCATTCGACAACCTTCCATCAGTCGCTCCCTTTATGAGAATGACATACCTCGTCCTGCTGTAGGAAATTGATAGGGTAAGAACCTGGGGTATGTTGGGTTGAACTGTATTCTTGAGAGGGTGTTTGGTCGATTTGGTAGGATATATCTGAAGCTCCGTCTGAAGTTCCTTCGGAGGGGGTGTAGGGGGTATGTTGTGCGACTTGCGTTAGCTGACTCTGGGGTTGGGCTTACTATTGAATTCCGTGAGGTTGTCCAAGGCTGTAACATCTCCTGACTTGAGGTCTTGGTATATCCCCTTTATCCTGAATACTTCCTCTGAACCTATCTTCTCCCTTGCCCCCTCCTTCCCTAAGGACTCGTGGACTTGCAGGAACGCGCTCAGACGAGTGGATAATTCCTCCTTAAACTCCCTTACCCTCGCATCAGCCACCTCCTCCTGTCGAACAAGCGCTTCCTCCTTCAATTCCCTAACATGTCCAGCTTGAGCAAGTTCAGTAGTCTACCATCAGCCCCTTTCAAGATGTAGACTCACCTCAATAGGTCCACCGGGTTTAATGAGTTCTTCCAGTTCTTTCGCTACTGCTTCCAGAGGTGGGAGGGATGCGATAGCTGCTTGTTGATCTGCATTTAGGGTTGCTGTGTTGTAGGATTTGATTCGGGTCTTGTCATTAGCTTTGAACGAGGGGGAGACTTACGATCTTCTTGGTTAGGGTTTTGAGTCGTTTGGAAATGATTTCCTCGACTGCTCCGCGTTGCTTGACGGGAGTGGTGGAGCTTTCTCCATTCACGGATGTCATGACGTTGAGTTCCTGCTATACTATTGAATGGTAGGGAGTATGGGGTAGCTTGAGGGGTGTAATGATATGATGAGTAGAGTACAAAGATACCCAAGCGCAATGTAAGTTGTAAGTTGATTCATCGGCAAATTCCGACAATTCATTCATTCATCAATTATCAATGTCATTCCAACTACCACAAGGATTCAAACCAGCAGCACCACCTACCCAGGGCCAACAGGGCGGAGGAGATAATGGAGAAGCACAAGAGAAATTACGTCAACAGGAAGAAATGAAGAGAGGGATGATTGCTAGTATGCTTTCGACTGCTGCTAGGGAGAGGTGTACGTTACTTTCACTTTCTGGGCAGTGGTGGGGGGAGCTGATGATAGTATCGAGAATAGCATTGACTAGACCTGAGATGAGTAGTCGTGTTGAAGATTTACTAGTTAGGATGGGACAGGCTGGGCAGATTAGAGGACAGGTTACGGATGATCAATTAAAGGGGTTGTTGCAGCAGGTAAGTGGATGAGAGGTCGTGTGACCGAGGACGGGGAGCAGGCAGCAGGACAGGGTGGATCACTCTGGCCGGGACAGATGAGCTAGACATGGGCAAAGTTGGCATTCAGAGGCTTAGACTAGCTCAGGAGGTGATATTTGAAGGGATGCTGATTCTAGGTATCCGAGGCATCCGCACCTAAATCCACTGCACCTCCTAAAGCAGGTACCAAGACTATCGGCGGGGGTATCACAGTAGGTCCGCAAACAAAAGCTAAACTGATGGCAGATCCAACGAAAACGAGACGATTCCGACTCGGACGAGTACGACCTATAATACGAGAAGTGAAGCGTAGGAGCGGGACGAGTGCAGAGGAGGTAGGCAGCGAGAATTCAATGCTTTTCTATCAGACAGGATTCAAGCGGACAAGGCAGGATTATATCTTCACATGTAAATTCATAATCTACATGATCTCTAAGCAGTGACGACCCAAACCCTGACGAGGTTGTCGGAGAAACCAGCGAATAGAGTCTGCCCATCGGCGGACCAGGCGAGGGAAGTGCACTGTGGCTTTTGTGCCTTGTCGGTGAACTCGGCAGAGAAATCGGGCTTGAGGTCATCGACAATGGACCTAAAAGTCAGTTTGAGTTCAAGGACCTGAGAAGGGAGAGAGGGCTCACTTTGACTCCAAGTCGAAGATCTTGATGGAAGAGGCGGTAGCAGCACATAGCCAGTATCGGTTAGGAGAGAAGACCAAAGAGTTGACGATATCTCCAGCCTCTAGGGAGTAGAGGTGTTTACCATCGTTCAAATCCCATAGCATGGTGATACCATCCTTTCCACCGGATGCGGCGAGGGATCCATCAGGAGAGACGGCGAGGGTGTTGATGTAACCAGTGTGACCGTAGTGGTTGGTCTTGAGCTTGCACTTGTTGAGCTCCCAGACCTGGAATCAGTTTCGTTCCAGTATCGAGACGGTAGAATATAGGGAGGAGTGGAAGAGTCAGAGATCTTGGTGGATAATATGGTCTCATCGGGTTGCCCCTCTGAAGTAGCAAATATATCGATTCATCATAGTAGTGAAGGGGGGTGGAAGTAGAAAGAGACTCACCTTGACGACCTTGTCCCAACCAGCGGAAACAATGACGGGGATGACGGGGTTGGGGGAGAATCGGACACAAGAGACCCATTCAGAGTGACCATCGTCAACAATGTTGAACTTGCATTCTCCGAGAGTGTTCCATAGCTTGATGGTTCGGTCTCGGGAAGCGGAAACAATCTGTCGGTTGTCGGCGGAGAAGGAGACGCTGTTATTAGCCTAGCACCAAGAAGAAGTATATGTGGACGCACGAGAGAACATCACCAGTGTGTCCAACAAACTTCCTTGTGGTCAAACCCGTGTTCAAATCCCAAAGCCTCAAAGTCTTGTCCCAACTGGAAGACAAGGCGAATTGTCCATCAGAAGAAATGGCAATGTCGGAAACAAAGTGGTTGTGTCCGTGTAGGATCTTCTTGGGGAAACCGAATGAAGACTCGTCTCGGGTGAGTTGCCAGACAATGATGGTCTTGTCTAGACATTAGTTCCAAGTCGTCTTTCGAAACAAATGGACCCACCCCTGGAGGCGGTCAAGATCATGTCGGGGTTCTCGGAAGAGGTAGCGACGGCGGTGATCCAGTTGGAGTGGCCGGCTAGCGAGCCTTTGAAGGATAGTGCTTCAGACATGGTGTATAGGTGTATAGGAGAGAGAGTGAATAGCAGCAGCGACAACGATAGTCTAGATGAGTATATTCCTCCTATTTCTTTCGCCAATTTGGGTCACTTTTATATTTCCATAACGCCGAAGTCCGGGGTAAAGGGTAAATGTAAGGCACTGTGGGGAATTTGTCGATTAAAGCTAGACCCGAGGAGAGTAGGCGCGCCGGAGTTATCCTACTTTATCGATAATCCCGCTGCATTGACTTGTACTAGTGTCCACCCTTGTCCACCTAGTATGACCGTGTCCACTTTGTCCACTTGTCCACTTGGACACTTGGACACTTGGACACTGTGTCCACCTTGTCCATTGTGTGGTCCATCATGAAACATGCCGTGTCCAATCCATCCCTGCTTAACTCCTCTACCCCACCTTAGGGCTTACCTCAGATTGGAATTCGGTGCATGGTGGGTGATATATGCATACATGGCGGCAGAGTCAAATCATTATTTACAACAAGTCCTCGAGCGACTCAGCACTCGCCTGTCCCACCAATGGAGACGCACCATACATCCAAGCCCTAGTCCGCCCCCTGCTCAGTCGCCTTCGCCCCCTCCCTGACCTTTGCCCTCTCCTTCTCCCTCTCAGCCTTGATCTCCCTATACGCCTTGACCACCCTCTCCCTCTCTTGATTCAACAACCTCTCCTGACCCACATTAACAGGTAATCTACCCGTAGCTTTCCAAGCACTCGTCTCTCCCCCAGTGCCCTTTTTCTTTCCACCAGGTCCCATCCCTTTCCTCAAATGATCCAACATAGGTGGGGCTTGAACGATATCATTGAGGCGACGACTGGAAACGGTGCGGAATTCTTTCGCGGGATCATTGACATCGTGTACACCAGGTCTCTTTTTCACTTCCACCTCGGGCTCAGGTTCGGGGATACCTTGACCTTCTTTTCGTTTTTGTTTCGCCTGCTTTGCTTCCTTTTCACGTGACGATTTGAGAGAGTTTGCGGATTTGATGGCTTTTGCAACTCCAGGTCGTAAGAGTGATTCAATACGTCGATTATAATCCGATATCGACTCGTTATCCCTAATCTTTGGCATTCCCTCCTTTTTAGGCTTCACCTCTCCCTTTTGACTCGTATGCGTAGGTTTCGCGCTCGTACTTGCTTTCTGAGTAACAGGCTCCTTCTTGTCCTTCGTATCGTCCAACTTTCTCTTCTTGGTCCTTTCCCCTGTATCTTCTGAACTCGTTCGTCCAGATGCTCGGAATTGGGATGTTAATTTGATAGAGTCGAACATACGTAATGCGCCTCGGGGGGTGTCGTTGTAGTCCTTAGATTGAGCAGGTGCGAGATTGTATCCCCTGATATTAGCTTCCTCTTCACGCGTAGCTGAGGGACGTACTTTGCCTTGTGTTCCGCATCACGGACTGATTTTTTTTGGCCTTTCATCAGCTCCGTTCCGGACAATGAATACGTACGTTTATGAGGCATCGTGGAGATGGACCTGGGGAAGATGTAGGTTGATGAAATAGAGTATAATTATGAGCAAATCTGCAGAAAGTTAATTCATAAAGTGGAGGTTAATCCGTACCTTCCTCTGTAAGTTGCCTATTCTACTTTATTTACTATACACCGCCTAACATATTACAATGAGCTTCAAATTTGATTTTCAGTTGGTGCGTATGACTCAGAAGGATTGAGGGATGCATACTGATGAGAAGGATGACGATGAGGAGATCACACAGGTCCCACAAGTACCTACCTCCTTGCCGGAAGCTACATCAAGTTCTAAGCCAAGTTACAAAGTAACCCTAGACGAGTTGGTATGTCCCCTTCTATACCATTCGATATCCATCTACAAGAATGACACTGATCCCAGCTCGATTCATTACCAGCAACGATCTCATATACACCCTTCTCCCACCCCTCCCTTCCTAGCCCATTATTACGCCGAGACCTATTCGACGCTCGTTTCCAATTAATCTCCCAAGATCAAGATCAGGAGGAGGTCTCGGGAAAAGGCAAAGGAAAAGCAAATGGAGATGGGAAGGGGAAAGGAAAAGAAGAATTTGTGGATGCTGCCACAGACCTTATTCCTGGATTGTACGAGGGCGGACTGAAAACTTGGGAGGGGGGAGTTGATTTAGTGGAAGTCATCTCGGAGGGGTTGGCGGGTGGGAGTGATTGGTTGGAAGGAAAGAGTGTGCTTGAGGTACGTTCCTCCCCATATGACCGAAAATATTGAGGTGGATCCCTGATGATAGGTCGGGTGTGGGACTGCATTACCATCCTGCTACTTACTGCATACCCTCCTCTCGACAGGCAGCAAGGGAAAAACACATTTACAAGATTTCAATCTCCTAGTTCTCCAACTCGTTACACTCCCGAATCTCCTCCTTACCGCTCTACCCTTCTTGGCACCGGAGACGGAATTATCACCAGGTCATTTGGATATTACGGAAGAAATCAAGGATTCATTCAAATCTCTACTAGGAAAGCAATCAGTAGAGCTGGATTTTAGCTATGGGCACTGGGCGGGATTATCAAAGGATTTAGATCGGTTTGATCTAGTCTTGACGGCGGAGACGATATACGCCGAGGAAAGTGTTGACGATCTAATATCCGTTCTGAAAGCCTCAACTCGATCAGCGGGGTCAGTAGAGAATGGAATGGACAAGATGTCAATGCAGGACAAAGATAATTGGTCCAAGGATATACAGAACGAAACAGTAATTCTAGTAGCGGCAAAAGTAAGTCACCCCTTATTTAATAGCTGACATCAGGTCCTATATTTCGGGGTAGGAGGAGGATTATCAGCATTCTTACATCGAGTAGAACAAAGTAAGGGGTGGTCTACGCCGATCAAAGAGTGGACACGGGGAGTAGGGAGAAGGGTAGTACGGATCGGTTTTGGCTTCGGGAAGGAATGAGGCAAAATGTAGGCGGAGTATGGAGTGGAGTGGAGGTGTTGAATCAACCATGTCACCTACCTAGCTGGATTCAACTCAACTCTACCCGTCAAATCAACTCATTATGGCTTACGCGTCGCGATCGATCTCATCTCTCCTCATCTTCTCATTTTATTCTACTTATCAGGAATTGGCAACAGAATACGGATAGATACATGAAGTGAGTTATTATTATGGTACAAGCTGACTTTAGATGGCTGAACGAATTGACCCGCCTGAACTCCCCCAACCCAACCCCCTATCGCGTACTCCCCCTACTGCACCTATTCAGATCCCAACCCGTGGCGGTAATAGGGCAGCAACAGACCCATCTGCCCCTGGGGTCAATCGCTCGACAACCCTCGGTTGGTTGAGAGAAATGATGGCTCGAGCACCTACTATCCAACCTACTCCTCAACCCAAACTACAACCTACTCCAACCGTCAAACCCTCTCGGTCCGATCTATCAGCAGCGAGCCCCTCGATGTTTACAGGAGCAACCTCGAGGCGGGCGAGTGGTCAACTACAAACCCTCTCCATGGATCCAGCATCGGAAACTTCATTAATCAACCCTTCCGCTTCTTCGCCCAACGTCCCGGTAGTATCTCCAACCGAACCACCTGTACCCACTGCCGAGTTCCCATTCCCAACCGCCGATACTGGTATTTCTGTCCCTTCAACCGCTATCCCACCTATGCCTAGTGGAGTATCTATCCAAACCTCCTCTGGGGTATCTACCATTCAACAAGATCTGGATGATACTGTTTCGTCAACTTATTTCTCCCGACCACCCAGGAGCTATAGGAGCGATGCGGATATCGTCAACAATGCTCCCTCGGATGAGGATTCGGAGGATGTCTCATATGATGATATTGAAGATCGACCCGAACTTGAAGATTCACCCGATGTCGAACCCCTTGTTGATCAACGTCAAGGACCCATCGCGCCGGGTAGACCGAACGATATCTACCTCGATATGATGTTTCGAGACTCTCTATCCGAACTCGCTATCGATATTGAACGAAACAGGCTCGCTCGACGACGGGAAGCAAGTAGGGAAGAGACCGAACAAGGTGCTGCTCGTGCTCGACATGCTACCCTCGCAGCACGGGCTCAGAGGGAGGAGGAAGCTGAACCACTATCCGAATACGAAATGCCGGGTCAATCGGTTCATTTCCAAGAACCACTCTTACCCGTCGCTGTACCCACTACTGTCCAACCTGTGAAATGGGCAAAAGGGTTTCAGAAGGGTATTTCTCGACTCTTTGGACGAGAACCACGAGCAGTATCCGACTTGGAACTTGGAGATCAACGTATTCCGTATGCTCAAAAGGGTAAAGGCAAAGCATTGGCCCCTCCACCCAAGGCCAAGCCGAATCGCGACTCGCCCACCGCTGGTCTTTTCCAACGACTTAAAGGCAAACCGATTCCCCAGGGGGACTTTCTCGACATGTCTTCGGATCATGGAAGTCCCCTTCAACTCCCCAATATGCCATCGATATCGGGCGTTACGCGTAAATTGTCGTTTCGGCGTCACCCACAAAGTCCGAAACCATGGCTCGACATTGATCCATTCGCTCGAGATCCTCTTCGGTTGACAGAGTACGATAAACCGCCAGCCAGGAATACAGAGTCTGCTCCTCCATCGCGATTATCTACTGTATATGAACGAGCCGCTCGGGCTCTGACGATTAAAAAGCGCCCTGTCCCCGCTCCGTTTGTTTACGATCCCAACATGTCGAAAGCTGAGCAGATCCTTGGTATGGATTTGAGTAGCTATAAAGCTACCCAGTCTTATCCGGATTTACTACAGCCTATCCCCCGACACAGGAAACCTCAAGCGAGTAATCCGGATCTTCGAAATACTCGACCTGCTACCTCATCTGGTCTTCGGCCAAGCGATCTTCGCGCAACCCAACCCCGACCTACGAGCTTTAGCCCAACCACCAGCCTCCAAGTCCCTTCTCAACCCCGTCCTACATCTTTTGCTGGGAATCATCCATTCTACACCGCCGGTCTACCTCCCCGTGAACCTCAATCCAAACCCTTACCTCCTCGGGAACCTTTAGCCAAAACGACCGAAGCTGTCAAGAAGGATCTGGGTAAATGGTTCAAGGGATTGAGTAGGCCTTCTACTGCCGATGGGACCCGACGACCTTCATGGGCTCCCATCAATCCTGTCACGGGTGTACCTGATTGGCGACGGTCTACATCCAATCGACGCGCTTCGGTCGGTAGTCGAGCGGAAAGCGTTGCGAATCGCTTGGAACGGATGGTCTCGGATTCAAGCTCACAGCTCGAACCCGCTAGGGTATCGAATACAAGTCAACTTGAGACTAGGCCCGCACGACTCTATCCCGGCGGAATCGATCCTGTGGCCGATCCGGAGCTATATCGAATCATTCGGCAATTCGAATTACATCGTAGGGCCGAGGATGAGAGGAGAGCTGAAGAACGAAGGGTCTCTGAGAGTCCAGGTTTACATATCTCCGCCACTTCCTTTCCTATGCCTCCTACGCCTAGGCAGGTTCCTGCTCGACGATCTTCGTTGCCTAGGCAGCCTGTACCCGTCTCGCCTCGATTACTGTCGCCCAGCGCTATGCCTCGAGGATGGAGGACTCCTTCGCCTGTTCATTCGCTCCAGGTGGTTCAGGAGGATGGTCCAACTGTTCTTGTACTTGGTCCTCCACTCCCTGCCCCTAGGTCAACCGCCGCACCTACGCCAGCCGCTCGCTCTCCCGCTCGAGTCGAATCGTCGCCTGGAGTTCTCGCTGGATATGAGGCGCTATCGCCTGTTCACTCGATTCCGCAAACCACGCCAAACGTCCTTGGGCTATCTACCGCTCCATCCACCTCGACCAGCTCGCGCGTATCATTTGCTCCTTCTCCCCCACGTCATTCTCACGTCGACTTGAAAGAGTTCTTAATGACTTCCCCCTCGCAGATTATCCGTACCACCTCTGCCGCCGAATTTCGTCGACCGACCGATACTGGACCCCTTATCCCGGACTATCCCGCATCTTACCGCGAACTCATGCCCTACATTCTCTCTGAGTCGGATGTATATAAACGACAGGATCAAGAGTATTCTTCCACTGAGGACTTTGATATCTGGCCCCCTGAACCTCGATATACTTGGGAACCGTATCGGATGGTCCTCACTTCTGCTCAGAGGGGATTGTATCAGAATCACCGTTCTCATGACCTGCCCCCCGACATGGAAACTAAAGTCTGTATCCACCTCTTCAAAATCCGAACCCGATCTCGACCCGCTACTGCCCCTGGGTCCAAGATGCCAGCTACACCTGCTAAATACGATCCGGAAGTCACTCGACGTGTGGTCTGTAGGACGACTGCGATCTTGACGTATCAGCCGTATACTATTACTCGGCGGTATTTACACGGTGGACATATTTGGAAAGACGAGGATAATGAGGTGGACGTTACGGAGATTTGCGATGCCATTGGAGGGGAGTCTGAGCGTATTTGGCACTTGATCTTGCCATCTTTGTACGTCTCCATCCCCTGCTTTGCTGATGTCAGGGATGCCTTTGACTCTTGGTCGTATATCGTCAATAGGGAGCGTGATTGCCTCATGTACGTCTGCATTTTGATTTAGCTGATGATAGTGCCGGCCAACTTGGATGTGGGATTGCATTCCGTGAACAGATCAACCGAGGATCGTACCCTACTTCTAAATCTCGTCAAGCCCTTCTCCACCGTGAAGTCGCAGCTGCCCATGCGCGCTGGTCGACCCGATACCTCCCCGATCAAAGTCCACCCCATTCTCCCATACGCCCAGCCCCCAAGATCCCACCTGGTACACCATCCAAATCGATCCTTAAAAAGAGGGCTAGTACAGGTGATATCCGTTCTACCCGTCCCGATATTGGGCCAGTTGGTCAGATGCAGGGGTACATTGATGGATTGCAAGCGTTCGAAACTGCCTATGACGAAGAGAGGGAATTGAGGGAAGAGAGGTATAGGGCTGAAGGGCTTTATGATGATGTACCGAGGATTAGGATGGGTACGGATTCTACGATTAGGCCGGGACAGGCGGGGCGGGATAGGGACGAACGAGCTGGACCTACAACTACTGGACTGGAACAAGCTCGACCTGCACCTACTGGATCTGAGCAAGCGCCACCTGGACCTACTCGATCGGAACGAATTGCCCAGCCTGGACCTACTCGACTGGAACAAGCAACACCTGGACCTACTCGATCGGAACGAATTGCCCAGCCTGGACCTTTTGCTCGTCCATTCCCTACTCGACCACCTCCAGATCGATCAATTCCTGTCCGATCAGCTCCTATCCGAACCGCTTCCTCCCGACCTTATGCCTCTACTAGTCAGTTGGATTATTCCGCCATCACTCGAGCTTCGCGTTATCGAGGAGAAACTAGACCGTCGCAGACGCTCTCACCACTCGAACCTACCCCCGCTTTATCTGATGTTAGTCTACCATCCACTCAGGAAGTCCAATCCCCCGACGACTGTATTACTATTCTACCAAGGCGACGACGGCCCAAGAGTGCTAGTGCGCGGAGACCTGTTCCTGCGGAACCAGAGACTGGCCTAGACGAACTTCAAACTACCCGCCGCAACCTACCTCCTCCAGACCAACCGGAAAACACTCGCTCGTACCAGGACGACTCTCCAGATCAGGGATTAAACGACTTTGTCAATGGGTTCGTTGCATCCCTTGAAGAACAGGCGGATATAGGAGATACCGATCTCATCAACTCGGATAATCCACCCTCTCCTGTTTTACCACCTTGCGCTGATCCGGCTACACCACCCCGACCTCCCCGGCCCGGTTCAGTACTCGACGTCTCTGCACCCGGTACATTCCTCCCGATCCACTTCTCGCATCTCCCCATCACTGTCGACCACGATCCGCCAATCTTTGGCCTCCAGTGGCCTTTGAATTTGAGACACCCTATCGATATGTACAACCCCACTTCGCGAGGAGCAACCGATTATCTCTCGAGATGCGCTCATGTCAAGACTGTGAAATCGCTCGATGATTTACGGGCTCGGAATGCGCATATGGAAATGCTCAAGGCTGGTGGGCCGTTGGCGATGGATACTGCAACTATTGATCAGGTGTTTGTTTTCCCCAAGCCGACTGGATTGAGTGGGGAGGAGAATGCAATGGAAGGGGTACTTGGTCTACTGGATGCCAGTGCTGAAGGTGCTACGCTGGCTCTGAGGGATATGAATGCGGAGGAAAGGAAGATTGCCAAGGGGAAAGAGAAGGAGGATTCGGCTGAGCACTTGACCTGGATGAAGGGCGTTGTGGACAAGATGAGGGACCAGGGGGTCTTGCAGAAGGAGAATCTTGCACCCAAGGGAACCGTTCAGGGGGATAAAGTACCGAAAGCGAAGGAGGCGGATCCGGATGTGAACCTGGCTAGGATGACGAATCTGTTGAAAAGGCTCAAAGGCAAGGAAGTTGCGCAGAAGGCCAATAGCCGAATTATCCGACTTACCATACCTAAATCGGACAAGGAGAATATACCATTGGAAGGGGTAGAAGTCAAGAAGGAGTTTGTCGATATTGGTAAAGGGAAGGGGAAGGATACTGGAAAGAGCGAGATATCAGAGAGAGAGGTCAGGAAACCCGTTACTCCTCCCAAGGCCAAGCTTGAAGGACCTAGCTCGATCCGATCGACTCGAAGTACCCGTTCGCTTCGTAGTACCCGATCTACCGCAAAGAAGGCATACCAATCCTCTGCTGAAACTCACAACGAACCTCTCCGACTTGGTGCCACTCCCTCTATCCCCCAGGCAACAGCTCGACTTCTCAATTTTGACGATACCCCCGATCATTCCATTGTCTACACCCCTTTCACCAACATGTCCACCATCGAAACACCAGATGAAGGAACGCCAACACATCGACGGGCTATGAGGAATAAATTGAGGAATCAGAAACGGGCCAGTGAAGAGGAATTGCAGAATGAGGCCAAGAGGGTGAAGGATGTTGAAGCGAGAGAGAAGGTTAGTGGGAAGATTGATGCTTGGAATGTTGGCAAGACTGAGGGTGGGAAGGAGACTGAGGTTGTGGTCAAGGGTGAGGAGGATGTATTTGGGAATGGGGGGGAGTAGTTTAGATTAGGTAGAGTTGCTTGTGTCATGCATCGTTTCCTAGACCGACGTATTTGTACATTATCCTGTTTTTACACCTTGATCTATCCAGTCTGGACTGATCGTATTACATCATCTGCACTCGTCCTCATGTTATCCAGTCTGGCCTCCTTTCTATTGTCGTCATCTAGCCTTGAGAATGTCCAGAACTACTTTCGAGCCATTCTTTACTCCTTCCCTCCTTGAGAATTCGAGTCCAGCGCGAGATTCACACCAAGCTATCAGTTCTGGAGTATCCATCGCCTGTGTCGTATTATTTAGTCCTGAGGTAGATGGAGCTTCGGGATTGGGTATTGGGTTCGAAGTGTTTGTATTGATATGCGAGGAGGGGGGGAGGAGGGGTAATGCCCCGAATGAAGTGGATTGAGCGAGGAGGTAGAGGGTGTTTATGATCTGATTATCTGTTCGTTAGTATCGCCAACTTTCCGGATACGGTCGAGTGAGGGTTCGATTGGGGTGATTATGTCATGAGAAGATGGGGAGGTGGAAATGGTTATGAGGACGTACATTCGATTTGTAGTACTATCCATTAGCCTTCTCCAA
>Ga0308160_10002769_pt1 | contig 20559 bp, 17 predicted proteins | sample PhyFR1_FD_201036 | JGI IMG/M metagenome (GOLD analysis project Ga0308160, IMG submission 201036) | Phyllosphere microbial communities from UC Gill Tract Community Farm, Albany, California, United States - DLSLF.R1 | ecosystem: Host-associated > Plants > Phyllosphere > Unclassified | place: USA...
GAGCCGGAGGCGCCGCCATGCGACATCCGGCCATCACCGCCGTGACCGCCGACGAGGAGGGCGTGTCCAGCCTGCTGGCGACCAACCTGGCAGTCCTGCTGGCACGCAAGCGGCGCAAGGTGCTGCTGCTCGACGCCGGCCGGCAGCAAGCCTGCGTGGCCTGGGGACAGGCGCGCATCCGGGCGCGCGTGCGGGCGCAACTGAAGGTGATTTCGGTGCGCGATACGGCACTGGACCGGCAACTGCACAGCTTCGACCATGTCATCGTCGACACCGGTGCAGCCGGCAACCGTGCGGCGCTGCACGCGTTTGCGGCTGCGGATGTCGCGCTGGTCGCGCGCCAGGCCGGGCAGGGCGATGGATGCTGCCTGCCGCCGCTGGCCGCGGCCATCGACAGCGCGCGCCTGTCCAACCCGGGCTTGCGCGTACTGTGCGTGACGGTGGCCGGCGAAACGGCGCCGAGCTTCATGGCGCTGCAGCGGATGCGCGCCTTTGCGCTGCGCCTGGGCCCGGCCCGCGTCGCGGATACGGTCCTGCATCTGCCGGCGCTGCTGTGGGGCACGGGCGTCCCCGGCCAGTGCGTGTGCGACCTGCCGGACAGTGCCGGCGCCGAGGAGATGGCGCGCCTGCTTCCGGAGATCAGTCCGGTGCCACTCAGCACGTCGTGGCTGTTCGGCCGGCGCCCATCGGCGGCATGAAACAAAAAAGGCGTTACGATTTCTCGTAACGCCTTTTCTGCTACTGCTTGTTCATGGTAGGCCGTGCGGGGCTCGAACCTGCGACCAACGGATTAAAAGTCCGCTGCTCTACCAACTGAGCTAACGACCCAACGGGCAGAATTATAGCGGCTCGACAGCGCATGGCCAAGTACTTTCGTTTCGGAAAGAAACAAATGTTTGTCCGGATGGGCAAATGTTGGTCCTTCCCGCGTCTTGAATTCCGGTATCATCGTTTGTTTACCAGACAGCAAACGGCGACGTGATCCACCCCGACACCGGCTTCGCAAGCGCGCTCTCCGCGCGCACCCTCAACCTCGTCAACAGCGGCCTCATCGTGCTGGATGCCGAGTTGCGCATCGTCCTGTGGAACAGCTGGATGACGCCGCGTTCCGGACGTTCGGCCGCGCGCGTGCAGTCGCGGCCGCTGTTCGACGTGTTCCCGGAACTGCGCGGCTCGCGCGTCGAGGCGGCGGTGCTGGCCGCGCTCATCGAGGGCCACGCCGGCAGCGTCGCGCCGTCCGAAAACCGCGCTCCCTTTCCCTTGCGCGAGGCCGGCAGCTTCGATGGCCCGCGCATCGACCAGGCGGTGACGGTGACGCCGTTCCGGGAAGGCGATGAACGCTTCTGCCTGGTCGAGATCCGCGACGTCAGCAACACGCTCGAGCGCGAACGCCGCCTGATCGACCACGCCGAAACACTGCGCGCCCGTTCCTACGTCGACGGCCTGACCGGCATCGCCAACCGCCGCTACTTCGACGTCGCCATCGAACGCGAACTGCGCCGCGCCCAGCGCATCGGCGGCTCCTTGTCGCTGCTGCTGATCGACATCGATTCCTTCAAGCTCTACAACGACCACTTCGGCCACCAGCAGGGCGACACTTGCCTGGGCACCGTCGCCCAGGCGCTGGCGGCGAAACTGAAGCGCCCGGCCGACATCGCCGCGCGCTACGGCGGCGAGGAATTCGCCGCCATCCTGCCGGACACCTCGCTGGAGCAGGCCGAGCGCCATGCGAACGCGATCCGCGAACACGTGGCGGGGCTGGGCCTGGTGCACGCGCCGGGCGCGCACTGGCCGATGGTGACGCTGAGCATTGGCGTGGCCAGCTACGGCAAGCTGGCGCTGAACGAACCGTCGGCGCTGATCGACGCCGCCGACAAGGCGCTGTATGCGGCCAAGCGGGGCGGGCGCAACCGGGTGGTGGTCGACGGCATGTCGTGACTGACGGGCGAGGTCTTTGCACAACACTTGATCAATTAATTTCTTTGAGGAAATTCTAGTCGGGTAATATGTAGATCCTCATCAAAGGGGCGCTACCGTGTTATCAAGACATCTGATCAAGAAGTGTGTTGGTTTGGGACTGCTGTGCGTGGCCGGATTCGGCTGGGCCGGTCCCGGTGTCACCGACAAGCAGATCGTGCTGGGCCAGTCCGCTGCCTTGTCCGGCCCGGCATCGGCACTGGGCACGGCCATGCGCGACGGCGCGCTCGCCTATTTCGATGCCGTGAATGCTGCCGGCGGCGTGAACGGCCGGCGCATCGTCCTGAACACGCTGGACGATGGCTACGACCCGCAACGCGCGCAGGCCAATACCGGCGCCCTGGTCGACAAGGAGCGCGTGTTCGCCTTGTTCGGCTACGTCGGCACGCCGACCTCGAACGCCGCCCAGCCCTGGGTGGACAAGGAAGACATCCCCTTTTTCGCGCCGATGACGGGTGCGCAGACCCTGCGCGAACCCTTCAACAGGAACATCTTCAACGTCCGCGACGGCTATGCCAAGGAAACCGAAAAGATCGTCGAGCACCTCGAGGTCATGGGCGTCAAGAGCGTCGCCGTGCTGTACCAGAACGATGCCTATGGCCAGGCCGGCCTGCAGGGCGTCGAGCAGGCGCTCAAGCGGCGCCAGCGCACGATCCTGGCCACCGCCTCGGTGGAACGCAACAGCACCGACGTGGCCGCCGCGGTGGCCAAGATGAAAGCTGCGCATCCGCGCGCCATCGTCATGATCTCGGCCTACAAATCCAGCGCCGCCTTCATCCGCGAAATGCGCAAGAACAATGACGACGTGCCGTTCTTCTGGAACGTCTCGTTCGTGGGCAGCCGCGCGCTGGCGGACGAACTGGGGCCGGCGGCCCGCGGCGTGATGATTTCCCAGGTGATGCCGTCGCCGTGGAACGAAACGCTGGACATCGCCAGGGAATACCGCAAGCTCTACCTGGGCAAGCCCGGCCGCGAGGCGGACTATGCGAGCCTGGAAGGCTTCATTGCCGCCAAGGTGTTCGTGGAAGGCCTGCGCCACGTCAAGGGCGAGCCGACGCGCAAGAACTTCGTGCATGCGCTGGAGACGATGGGGGCGTATGACCTCGGCGGCTATACCGTCAAGTTCACGCCGGGGAACCACAATGGGTCGAATTTCGTCGACTTGAGCATTATTGGGCAGGGCGGGCGGATCGTCGATTGAGTACGGGTTCATTTCGCTTCGATCTGAATTTCCTTGAATCGAGACCGTTTCGTGATGTGATGACCTGACGTCTTGTAACGCTGGGACACTGCCCTAGTATGAATGCACCGGCGGGATTTCCCGAGCGCCGGTTTCGATTCATGAAAGGGAGGCGAACATGCGCATCCTGTCCTTGTTATGTCCTGCTTCGCTGGTCTTGCTGGCTGCTAACGCCGGTGCCCAGTCGAACAACTACCCGCAGACCAACCCCGAGCCGACCTCGACCGTGCAGGTGACGGCCCCGGCACCGGCCTTCCAGTTCTGGGAATACCAGGCCGAGGCGATCAGCGGCGCTTACGCGATGTCGAATGGCTGGCGCATGAAGGTGGCGCCGGCCGACGACGGCATCGTCGCAACGATCGACAAGCAGCGTCCCATCAGGCTGGTGGCGCTGTCCGCCGACCGGTACACCTCACGCGACGGTAACGTGTGGATGGAATTCAATCGCGGCCGGTATGGCGAAGACATGCGGATGAGCTATGTGCCGGGGCCGCGGCTGGCGCAGGTTGTCGTGACGGCGACGACGGTGGCGCAGCGCTGAATCAGCGTCAGCTGGAAACAGGAACGCCGGGCAAGGATGCCCGGCGTTTTTATTGCGGCTATGCCTTACTTGCGCCGCCGCAGGCCGCCCAAGCCCAGCATGCCCAGGCCGAACAGCGCCAGCGACGCCGGTTCCGGCACCTCCGCCGCCAGGCTCCAACGGTTGAGCACGCCGCTGTCGCCCGCTTCCATGTCGGCCACGCTCAGGATCCAGTCGCCAAAGATGTCATGGCCATTGAATGCCGACAAGGCTTCCTGTGGGCGGAACGCGCCGGTGTAGGGCGCGTAGGCGAAGCCGGCGTCGATGGCAACGAAGGCGCTGTCGTCGAACAGCGTATCGGTGTAATCGGCGCCGCCCGAGCCGCCGTTGCGGTTCGACAGCAGCACGGTGGTGCCGGCGTGCGACAGCGACAGCACCAGGTCCGCATCCCAGCCATGGGCGATGTCCAGCAGCGCGTCGACGTCGAGGACCCGGCCGTGGCTGTCGATGCGGATGGTGGAGGTGGCGGTGGCCAGGTCTTGGATGGCGACCGGCACGTCGGCCGCGCCGAAGGTGAGCGGCGTGGCGCCGGCACTGGACAGGCCGATGGCGAACAGGGCGGCAAGGCCGAGGCAGGTGGATTTGAAGGTCATGGCGATCTCTATCTTCTTATGAATGGTCAGGGGGTCTTGATCAGGTCCATGGCGTCGAAGGAGAACGCCGGGGTCAGCCACTTCGAGCTGCTGGTCGAGCCGCTGACCACCCAGATCTTGAGGACGTTGGTGCCGGCGACCAGGGCGCTGGCGGGAATCGTGTAGTCGTAGGTGATGTTGCGGGCGCGATAGGTGCCGACGGTCATGGTGCGCGTCGACGGCTGGCCCGGCGGGAACACATCGCCCGACTGCGAGCCGACGTAGCCCGAATTCCAGTTGTTGACGCTGATCTGCGGACGCCCGCCGGCCTGGGCAGTGGTGATGCCGATGCGGAATTTATAGGTCGACGCAGTGGAAATCTGGCTTGGCTTGAGCGTGAAGTTGACCGTGACCGGACCCGGGCTGGCGCCGGTCAAGCCCTTCCACTCGTAGGCGGGCATGTTCAGCCCCGCCTTGGAAAAGCCGACCACGTACGGGTTGAGCTCGGTGGCGCTGCTCCACCAGTCGGTCATGCGCACGTCCTGCGGGTGCATGCGCGTCACCTTGTCGCCGTTCAGGAACTCGACCGGCGTACCGTCCCATTCGCCGATGCGGAACAGGGCAGGGCTCAAGCTCGGATCGCCCTTGGCCAGGTGCCATTTTCCGCGTGGATCGTCGGCATGGGCCAGCGGATCGGCCGCGATCGTCAGCGCAGGCACGATGTTCGTGGTGCCGGGCGTGACCGTCACCTGGCTGGTGGCGACCGCCAGCTCGTTCTTGTACACCGTCATGGTGTAATCGCCCGGGATGACGCCGCCGATGGTCGTGTTGCCGTCGTTGCCGGCGGCATCGCCCCAGTACTGCGCGCCGGCGTTGGCCAGGCCGACCGTATAGCCGAAGGCCGGATTGCGGCCGTAGATGGCGGGCACGTAGACGGCGCCGCGTGCGCTTGGTGGCACGTAGCCGAGCAGGTTCAGCTTCGAGAACCAGCCCGTGTCGACCGGTGCCGGGGCCGACCCATCGGTGAACACGATGGTGTAGCCGTTCAGGCGGTTCATGCGGAAGCCTTCGGTCTGGCCCTCGCCATAATTGACGATGTAGGTGATCTCGTTATTGGTGCTGGTGATCTGGTTCAGCAGGCTGCGGTAGAAGGGGCCGCCCGAGCCGCCCTCGTTGTTGTCGCGCACGATCCACATCCCGACGCCCGGGCCGGTGCCGCCGATGTATTTCCAGTCCTTTACGCGCATGTTGGAGTAATGCTTGGAGCGGGTCTCGCCCGCCATCGCACCGCTGGTGATGCCGAAGACGTCGCCCGATTCGATCGCGCCGTTGGTGCCGCGCAAATCGTCGGGCCAGGTACCGTTGGGGAAAGCGCCGCCGGGCGTGCCGGCCGGGGTGCCCCAGGGCAGCACGCCGATCGGCACGCGCGCGATGAAGCGGACCAGGCCCAGCGTATCCGGCTCGCCCGTGAAGTAGGTGCCCATGTAGATCTTCGGGTCGCCCCGTTTGACCATGTAATAGTGGGTCAGCTTGCCCTTGGCGCCGCCGTCGCTGGTGATGGTCACCTTGATGTAGTCGCTGCCGGCGACCACGCCGTTGTTGGCGCTTGATGCCGGCATCGAGACGCCGTTCGCGTCGACCGCCTCGGCCGTGACGCCCACGGCCGACGTCGTGCTGTACAGGTAGTCGAACCCGCTGTTGAGCTGGGTGCCGCGCGCCTGGTCGGCGTATTCGATGCCGTTGAAGCGCAGGCTGGCGATGTCGCCGGCCGACTGGGTGCTTGAGCCGTTGTCATAGGCGCGGATCTTGAAGACCAGGCCGGCGTCGGTGTCGATGGTGTAGAAGGTCGGCTGGTTGGCGACGCCACCGACGGTGCCGGTGGTGGTGGTGATGCTGAAGGCGGCCTGGGCGTCGAAGCTGGCGCCGGCGATCAAGGCGGCGAGCGCACAGGCCCTCGCCAGCGTTTTGTGCTGAAGGGTTTGCATGAAGTCTCCATTTGGTTTTTATGAGACTTCAGCTTCCCAGATTTTTGGGGTGGTTTGTTCGTTTGGAAACTGCCGGTTGGGGTGCCGGAGCAAATAATCATGGCCGAGATTGCTTGGCGGGGCTGGATGGGCGAGTTTGTTGTGGATTGTTCTCAGTTGGGTTGGCGCGACTGGAAGGAAAGGCCTATTGTTGCCTTGGGTTCACACCGTGCTCACTCTTGTGCTTCCAATGAGCTTACATCCGCATTCGGTCAAACAGTTCTCGACCGCGACAGGTACACCGCCTACTTTAACGGTTGGATGTGCAGTAATGATTTTGTTGACCCCATGCGGTTTGCCATCCGGGTAATGCCGAGGGCAATCAACCGCATCACCAAGTCGAGCAATAGATATGCCGTCGATGGTGTGAACGGAAGAGCCACTGATGATTTTTCCTCCGTGGTCTGTCGCGTCGCCTACTACAATGATTTATAGGGCACATTGACCTCTGTATTTTCTCAATTGTATTGCCGCAGGCTAGGCAACGTAATATTGACCATTAGCGCCTATGGCTGACGTATTTTATTGGTCGAGATGACATGTCAACATAGATTGGTTTGTTTTTCTCTCGTTTAATTTTCATTGGGTAGAAATAAAATACGAGCCACATTTTGGTGCTTAAGCCTAAGAACATAAGGTTTAGGGGCGTTGCACTGACTGCCAAGAAGATGTGTGTGAATGGAACTCCTGCAAATTTCGATATCGAAGAGGCAAAGGGAACCATCGAAAATGCACTGAGAATAGAAAGCACGAAAAATTTTGAACTTGGGAATAAATCAAATTTCAAAATTTTCTCGATAACCTTTTTATCTGCCTGTTGCAAGTAATAAACTGCGTCCGGTTCCTCCATGTAAATATAATTGAATAGTTCTTTGTTTTTATATATGGATTTGTAAATATTTATAAAGCGCGAACAGCACCAGGCAATCAAAAAAAACTCTAGAAGAACCAAGCTCAAACGCATGAAAAATGGCAATGAACTATATATGAAAATACATAGGATAGGGTAGATTCCAATTATTGAGCCACTACCAAAAGAAAGCACGCCAGCGCCGAAATATTTGGTTTCCCAGTTCCACCTGAATATATAGGGAACTGGTAAGGCCATAACGGCGAGTGCCATAATCACAGGACCGAACATCTCAAGATAATTGTCGTGAAGGGGATCTTTGGTGCGGCACCCGACGCTAAAGCCCAAGCTCCTGAGCCCATAAATAGTGGAATGATAAGCGAAACCGTAAATGCAAATTTTGTGCTCTTTGCTGCGTGATTATTGGTGTCTAAGTTTCTCAAAATTGGATTCCCTTATAATCGTTCGGCATTTTCTATAATAAATGATGCCGATTTTTTGGATTATTTTCCCTGTTTTCTGAATTAGGGCACAATTAGTGAGGCTGTGCCGTTTGTTTTTTGCCGAGTCGCACTTGGCTTACAATGAGCTGTCGGCGTACGATCCTGTCGCTGGATCAAGCATCGACTTCGCAAGCGGGCCCCGCGAGATTCTCGTTTGCATGGGACAGCAGATGCAGGCAGCTCGCGGCACCAAATACGACGAGTGCAATGGCAACCGATCTCTTCATATGCTATGTACCTTTCACTTCCAGTAGATTGAGCGTGGAACTCAGCCAATCTTGCCGCTGAAGAAGGATATAAGTAACCCGAAATAACCGGAAACAAGCATCGTTGGCACGTCCAGGACAAGCGAGCTCAAGAAGTAAACCTTCCACTGCCCGCTGGACCGGGTTAGCGCCACCAAGAAGATTGGTGCAAAGGCTACGATGACGGGGGCAAACGGCACAAAGGGCCAGATCGCAGAGAAAAAGAACGCCGAACGCGAGCAGCACACACAGCAGGTGCAATGCAAGAAATGCGGCTGGGTGCAAGGGCAAACTCGGACGAGGCATTACGATCTCCCGGCAGATCAAGTAGAAGAAGAAATCAATTTTGCGCCGCAAGCCGTCAAATCATTGTGGTACGCGTAGGGCCGGCCTTCGTGCTTGGCACCAGTTCTGTCCGGATTGATCGAGAATTTACCCTTGCATTTCGGACAAAAAGTCATGTCATTCGCGAGCGCTGCTTCCGTTCCCATGACGATGGTTCCGGATGAGACAGAGACTACCTCGCCGCCGTGATCGGTCTTGTCGCCCAGCCGAATGACGCCTCGTCCATCGTGTTTCATACCTGCTCCCAGGCTTGCAAGAGATTTGGGGTTTCCGAATCGAGCAGATGCCAGGTCAGTTCGTCTGGGTCCAGTGGGAGCAGCCAATCGCGCTTCGGATCGGGGAAGTGGCGCCCGGCAGTGAGCCATGTCTGCCGCCAGGGCTGGTTCACCGCATGGCGCAATGGGTGTTCCGGCGCAAGCCAAGGCTGCCAGGTGCCCGTCACAGGGCATGCCTGATCTGCCTCACAGGCGCGGTGCGGCTTGGGCCGGGCCACTTCACGTGACAAGCCAGCGACGGCTTGCGGTTCGACGGCGCCGTGGTTGTGGTGGACTGTCAGCAGCCTCTGCCACATTATGTCCGGGATCACACCACGCCCGGTGCCGGCCGGATAGCGCGGCTGGTCGAACGGCTCGCCTGGCAGGTACAGGTGGGGGAGGATGCCGCTCAAATGCGCGCGCACCGGCTCCATTTCCTTGGGCGCGATCGGGCGCCAGTAGCCGGCAAATGGGGTGTTCTTTTCACCCGTGATGTTGTTGCTTTCACGGAAGTCGTAGGCGGCGTCGAGGTGTTCCCGGCCGGTCCGTTGGGATGCCGCGCTCGGCTTCGGCTCGGCTTTCGGCGGCGTCACGGCCATGGCCGCCTTCAGCAGGGTTTCGCGCTTGCCGTCCCAGCGGGGTAATGGGGCCGGCGGCAGGGGAAGCACCTTGTCGAGGTTGGGGAAGCGGCGCAGGGGATTGAACCTTAGTGCGTTGGCCAACATCAGGTAACGCTCAACTCTGGCCTTGTCGATGAAAGGCGCCAGCATGTCTTCATGGTTGGCGCGGCCACTAAAATCGGCCACCAAGGCCCCTGCGCAATTTACGGAACCGAGCTTCACACCCTCGTGCAGAATCGCAAGTGCGCGCGCTTTATTTTCCCTTTTGTTCTCTTCGCGCGTATATAGATAATGTAGATAAAACGCTGCTTCGCCGTTCCCTTGTGCAAAACCGCATTCGAGCATCTTGGTCGCTACTGGTACGTTCGCCCAGAAACTCTCCCGAGGGTTATCCCAGGTGGCCTTCATTTTCTCGCCGAGGAAGGCCATCGCATTCGGACTACCCATGTCCGCGGCCTTCTGCCAGAACGCATAGGCCCTAGTGGCACCTCCGGGAACGATTCCTTCCATGTGGTAGGTGCCCATGCGGTCATAAGCGGCCGGGATATCGAGCTTGATCGCTTCCTCGACGGTCCGGATCGCATCCTCGCGTCCGTGATCCGGGTCGCGTCCTTCCAGGTACAGGCTTGCCAGGTTGAGCATGGCTTTCCAATGGTGGCGTTGCGCCGCCTGCCGCGTCAGTTGCACGATCCTCTTGTAGTCGCGATCGTCTTCGTAAATTTCGGGGTCTTCCAGCGCGAGCGCCTCGTTAAACCACTTGTCCGCTTCCGCATCGATGGGCGGCACCTTCGTGGCCTCGATCTGGCAAGTGAAGTCGGGCCGGTGCGGGTTGAACAGTGGTAGTTTTTCGTTACGGGGCAGATCGTTTGTCATTTTGCACGCCGACAGTAGGAGGGGGAAAACCAGTGCCGCGAATAGGGCGCGGACTACTGGAGAAAGGCTTGGGGTAATGGCAGTCATATCAGCCCAGCCGAATGGTTGAATTGCGGTTGTCTTCGAACGGCAGCAGAAACCCTTGCATGCGCTTGCCAGCTTGCTTCCTTTCTCGATTGTCCAATTGCAGCGGCCCCCATCTTTCGAAAACTAATTTCAACTCGTGTTGTTGCACCTGACCGCCATCGAACTCATTCCCACTAAGCTTCTGCCAAATGTTCTGCCGCAAATACCGCGCCCAGCCCCGGTCATTCGTCCCGAAATTCATTTCGCTGTCGCTGGACATGCTGCGCTTGTTCAGATTGGCGCTGCCCAGTGAAAAGAAGCTGTCGTTGGTGAGGAGCAGCTTCGAATGGATATAGATTTCCCGGTAGCGCATCCGCATTTTTCCCTTGAGGTCGCGGCAGTTGTCGCTTACTTGTAGCATCGAAGCCACCACGCGCAGGCCGTCCGCTTCGAGTTGTTTCACGGTCGGTTTCTTGATATCGTTGGCGTGCACGACGACATCGCTTTTCGAGTCTTTCGCCGCTTTTTCCTCGATCATTTCTTGCTGACCTTTCATGCCTCCGTGCTGCCCGATGTTCGCCAGCGTGTCGTAGGTCCGCGGCACCATCTGGTCCCGTTCGGCTACCGGCGCGACGACAAACACATGCAGGACCGGCATGTCCTCCATCGACTTGCCTGACTTGGCGGCCGCGCTGCGCCACAACGCCGCCTTGGCCTTGCATTGCTGGACAAGCCGCTGCGCCCACTCTTCGTACTGGAAATACTGGTTCTCGATGTAGAGGTATCCGCCGACGGCGGCGGCGATGTCGGTCGCCTGGAAGTACAGTTCCTTGATGGTCTTGTCGTCTTCGTCCGGCTGCGTGCGGACGATCTGGACACTGGCGTCGTTCTTCCTGGCGGGGCGCAATAACTTGGGAGGCACTGCCTTCCCTTCGATTTCCTTTTCGATGAATTTACGGGACGGATTATCGGCCGGGACGGTGGCGCGGCCCCACGCCGATTCGAAGTTCTTGCTGACAGCGATAAGTGCGCCGCCACCTTCGAAGCGGCACGCATAGTCGCGGTACGGTTTATAGCTACGAAAGCCAGGGTCCGCCTTATCGTCCGGCTTCAGCGCCTGGACGCCTTCCTCCCCTTCACGATCATCTCCCCGCTCGCGGCGGCCGTCCTCGATCTTGTGGTCCGCCGTGTCCCAATAGTCGGTGACGGAGTTGAGGCCCATGACGTAGCCGACCGCGTTCGCGCCATCCTGGTGCGCGTAATCGATCAGTATCGTCTTTTGGTGATGCGAGCCTGCCTGTGTAAAAGCAATCAATTCCGAGTTGTCGATACGGCCGGTTTCCGAGGCAAGGTTACGTTTGATGGCCTCCGTATTGGCCACACGGTGAGCGACGGAGATATTTTTGAAACGTCCATTCATGCCCCGAGCAGTGCGGAACCAGTTGCAGCAGTATTCCTTGCGCGCCTTGTCCGCAATCGCGATCTGGTCTTTCAGCGCGATGCCGTCAGTACGCCCGCCAGCTCGTTTCAGATAGGGATCGCGATGCCGGGCAAGCGTCCGGTGCGCGTTGATCTCGCTGACGGCGTTTTGCTTGAGGGTGAGGCCGAAGAAAAAAGTGTCGTGCGTCCAGCCGGGAAGATTTTTGGGGTTGACAATGCCGGTCCCATAAAAGCTGCCCGCCGTAGCAAGTTCGGGATGCAGCCACACCAGCAGCCTGACGCGCACGCCACGCTCGCCAGCAGCAATCAGCAAGTCTCCGAACGTCGCACCACGCGGCCACAAGCTGTCCGCACGGATCAGTTCCATGCCGGGGTCGAAGCCCCAGCAGCAAAGGTCGATGCTTTCCTTCGCATTCTCGATGTCCGCAGCGATGCTGGCGAATCCTTCCTCGCCGCAAATGAACAACTTGATCCGGTTGTTGTGGGTAATCGGGTGGTCATTCGGTGCGTTCCGTTTGTCCAGAAACCACTGTACGGTTCCCTTTGCGGTTCGCGTGACCTCGTCGATGTAGAATTTCTCGGCATGTTTCATGTGATTGGACATGGGAGCTCCTCTCATTTCTTGCGGGCCGCTGTGCTGTTTTTCGCCCGCGATACCTTCTCGATGGTGGCTTCGAGGCCTCGAAGTCCACTGTTTGTGGCCGTCTGTTCGCGATGCTGGGGATCATCGTGATGGGCGAATTGCGGGACGACGTTCAGCGCGAGGCGGTCCCCGGTTGCGAGTTGTACGCTGTAGTTCGCCGTCCCCACCTTGTGTGGCACGGTCACGCCGCCGAATTCGTCTGTCACGCCGTCTTCGATTTTGGTGTCGCCCTGATACAAGCTGTACGGGACGTTCGCGAGCTCACCGCCGTCCAACGCATGGCTTTGCAGCTGAAAGTACAGTTGTTCAGACGTTGGTTCGATATGGGGTTGCGCTGCCGCGGTAGGCTGGAGACGATTCTGCGGTCCTAGGGTTTCGAGGTTTCCATGAAACAGCACTGGCTTGGACGTGAAGATCTGCACCAAGTCGCTAACTTCGACCATGCTCTCGCCCCCGTGCAGGCGTATACCTTTCTTACCCTTTAAGTCGATCCAGTCGGATTGGCTGATCATGGTAAGCACCTTGTTGGCGATGATCTCGATATCGTCGCTGTGGGCTTGCACCGTGATCTTGCCGGCGGCGGCTACCAGTTTCATGCCGGCCTTGTGCACGAACAGCCGGAACGTCTCCTTGACGCTGGCGAAGAAGCTTTCGCCGGTCGCAATCGACAGGCTGCGGCCGGTTGTCAGGGCAGTGTGCTGGCTGCTGGCGATGTGCGTCGACTGCGCGCTGGTCGTCTCGATTCCGGCCGGACTGGCAAGGACGAGATGAGGTTCAGTGAGCTCCGGGAACTTTTCTCCGGCGCCGAGGATGGCTTCGTTCTGCGCCTTAAGGATGTCAGCCACGTCGTGTTGCTGGTCATTCTCTTGCGCCAGGCCCTGTAGTGCCGCCGTGGCACTGGCTTCATGCAGGTCGTGCGCAATCCTCAGGCGCTGCAAGGTTTCGCTCATGTCCTTGGCGTGGGACTGCGCCCGCGTGCGCCGTTCGGTAGTGAGCAGCATGCCTTCAGCCGCGCGCGCCACCCCATGTCCATCGGTGCGTAGTTCCCACCCTTCGCCACGTGCATCCGTTCGTCCGCGGTTGTTCTCGATCCGCGTGATATACCCGAGCGAGAGCTGGCTGTGCTGGTGGTCGCTCTTGAGCTGGACCTGTATCTGTTCGTTCGTGTCGTCGAGGATCAGGTGGTTGCTCCGCCCAACGGGCGAATTGCCGCCATTAGGCGTTAATTCCCGGCTTCGAAATCCACTCAACGCCTGCTGTGTCGGCACAGTCCATGGTGGCATATTCCGTTCGTTGAAGACGGCTCCCGTGATAATCGGACGGTCAGGGCATCCACCCAGCCATTGGACGATCACTTCAGTTCCCACCCTCGGGATCGCCGCAGCGCCAAGTTCCGCTCCAGCCCAGGAGCTGGATACGCGTATCCACGCAGAGCTGCGCTCATCGTTGTTGCCTTCCCGGTCCCAATGAAATTGCACCCGTACCCGGCCGTATTCATCGGTATGGATGCTGTCAGGGCCCGAAGGGCCGACGACAACGGCAGTTTGAGGTGCAAGGATTTTAGTGTCCGTGCTGTTGAAGTTACGGCCTGGTCTCCAGGGAACATTCTTGCGGGTGCAGGTCAACCAGTTACGATAGAAGATTTTTTCATCCTCTTCCTGCAGATAGTTGTTGGTGGCGATATGACGGACCGACAGGATCACGAAGGCGTTCTTGCCGGCCTTGCCGCTACGGGCATAAGCACTGTGATTGAAGTGGTCGACCAACTGGAACCAGCGGCCCGGCAGCAGGAAACGGTCATTACCTTCCGCTTCGATGTGCTTGGCAAGGGCTTCGATTTCTTCCATACGGATTCGGCACTGAGCATCGCCATCCTTTAAGTTCTTGAAGCCGTAAGCGCCAGCGTATTCAAAGGACTCGATCTCTGGCGCCTTGCCCTGCTGGTTCAAAGTGGGAAGGGTGACACTGGACGGTCTGGGATCCTTGAAGTTGAACCCGTTCAAAGCAATGCTGGAGGGCATTGTCTGTCGCACAGGCGACCAGCGATCAATGGCATCCTCTTCCAGCGCGCCGCCTTCGCCGTGAAAGCGTACTGCCGCGCCACCATCGAGCGCCGGGGCTTGCGTGGAATCGCTACTGATGATGAGCTTGTGACCTCTAGCGTCATGTTCGTACCAGTAATACCAGCCTGCGGCCTCCCAGCGGCGGCTTAGGTAGTTGAAATCGGTTTCGTCGAACTGGCAAGCATCGGTCATGGCAGGATCGTCGCTGCTTACGCGCCAGTCCCACCGAGGATAAGTACCGTAATCCCGGAAAATGATCTCCGTCTGTTCGCGCAAGGTCTTATTATGGAATAGGTAGTTATCCTTGCGCAGGCTGAGGAATTTCAGCCAGGGGCCGAGCTTGGCTTCGTAAAAGGTGATGCCGCCGTCGGAATGGCGGCGGCGAAAACTGAACACATAGCCGGAGAAATAGCGAAGGCTGCCATCCTGGCGCACGAGTTCGATGTTGAGAAGCTTGCCTTGCATCTCCTTGAGGGCAAGGCTGGCCTCGTCGGATAGCAACTCGACTGTGAACTCGAAATCCATCGACAGGCTTTCGTTTGCCTCGATCTTGTTGACGACGAATTGCGCACTCGGCGCATCATTGTCAGGGAAGGCCAGGCGCAGGATACGGTTGTATTGCCTACCGTAGATCAGATCATGGATAGAACGAGGGGCGGCGGCCATACACACTCCTGAATTCACGAACTGACGTTGAACGACTTTTCATTATTCAAGAGCTTGCATTAGTGCAAGTTGAGGGGTCGCAAGGCAGCGCTACGACAGCGCTGTACATGACTTGCTAGGAGCGTAAGCGGAAGTCTTCAGCTCATAGGCAAAGAGGAACTGGAGAGAAAACAAAAAAGGCGTCACGATCACTCGTAACGCCTTCATTTGCTACTGCCAATTCTGGTAGGCCGTGCGGGGCTCGAACCTGCGACCAACGGATTAAAAGTCCGCTGCTCTACCAACTGAGCTAACGACCCGAAGAGGCCGGCATTATAACGGTTCCGTGCCGTTTGCCAAGCACTTTTTGATGCTATCGGAAGAAAGCAAAACGCCAAGCATGAGCTTGGCGTTTTACTGTACAACTAAATTCTTTGGTAGGCCGTGCGGGGCTCGAACCTGCGACCAACGGATTAAAAGTCCGCTGCTCTACCAACTGAGCTAACGACCCGAAGAAGGCACGTATTATAGCGACCGAATTTGATTTACGCCAGAGGTACGTGCATCAAGCGAGCGCAGCCGAAGACATTGCCTAGTGCGCCACCGTCGCCTTCAGCACTTCCTCCACGGTGGTCACACCTTCCGCCACCTTGAACGCCCCGGCAATCCGCAAGGGCTTCATCCCGTCCGCCACGCTCTGCTGGCGCAGCAGCGCCAAGTCGGTATCTTCCTGGATCAATCGGGCAAACTGCTCGGTCACGCCCACCAGCTCGTACAGCCCGGTCCGCCCGCGGAACCCCGTCTGCCGGCATTCCGGACAGCCGATCGGACGGTAGACGGTCTGTGGCTTCGGAATCTTCCAGGCACCGCCGATGCTGTCCCAGACCTCGTCGGCCACCTCGCCATCCGGCGACTTGCAATGCGGGCACAGCGTGCGCACCAGGCGCTGCGCCATGATGCCGATCAGGGTGGCTTCGAGCAGGTAATAGGGCACGCCCAGTTCCAGCAGGCGCATCACGCTGGATGGCGCGTCGTTGGTGTGCAGCGTGGACAGCACCAGGTGGCCGGTCAGCGCGGCCTGGATCGCCATCTCGGCCGTCTCCAGGTCGCGGATCTCGCCGACCATGACGATGTCCGGGTCCTGGCGCATCAGCGCGCGCACACCGTCGGCGAAGGACAGGTCGATGCCGGGCTGTACCTGCATCTGGTTGAAGGCGGGCTCGACCATCTCGATCGGGTCTTCGACCGTGCAGACGTTGACTTCGCTGGTGGCGAGTGCCTTCAGGGTCGTGTACAGCGTCGTGGTCTTGCCCGAGCCGGTGGGGCCGGTGACCAGGATGATGCCGTGCGCACGTTTTGTGAGTGCATCCCAGCGTTGGGCGTCCTCTGGCGGGAAGCCGAGTTCGGGCAGGGTCTTGACGACCACCTCGGGGTCGAAGATACGCATCACCAGCTTTTCGCCGAAGGCGGTGGGCAGCGTCGACAAACGCAGCTCGACTTCCTGGCCGGCATTGGTGCGCGTCTTGATGCGGCCATCCTGCGGCCTGCGCTTTTCGATCACGTCCATGCGCCCCAGCAGCTTGATGCGCGCGGTCATCGCGATCATCACCACGGCCGGCACCTGGTAGACCTGGTGCAGCACGCCGTCGATGCGGAAGCGGATGACGCCGACGTCGCGCTTCGGTTCCAGGTGGATGTCCGAGGCGCGCTGTTCGAAGGCGTAGCTCCACAGCCAGTCGACGATGTTGACGATGTGCTGGTCGTTGGCGTCGACCTGCTTGTTCATCTTGCCCAGTTCGACCAACTGCTCGAAGTTGTTGCGCAAGGCCAGGTCCTGGCCGCTCGATTTGTTGGCGTCGCGGATCGATTTGGCGAGGCTGAAGAACTGCGCGATGTATTGCGCGATGTCGAGCGGGTTGGCGATCACCAGCTCGATGCGGCGCCGCGAAATGCGCGCGATTTCGTCCTGCCATTCGGTGTGGAAGGGATCGGCCGTGGCCACGACCAGCGCGTCGCCCTTGAGTTCCACCGGCAGGATGTTGAAGCGCGCTGCGTAGCTGGCCGACATCACGTCCGCGACCTTGGTGAAGTCGATCTTCAACGGGTCGATGCGCAGGAAATTCAGGCCGACCTTGCCGGCGCACCATTCGCTCAAGACATCCAGGGTGAGCAGCCTGTGCGGCGGCTTGGCCGAGACAATCTTGCACTGGGCGATGGCGCTGAGCGGGTGCATGGACCCGGCGGCGCTTTTCAGGATGCCTTGCGCCTGGGAGAAATGCGGCTTGACCGTCGATTTCTCGACGATGCCGTCAGCCAGCAGCCACGAAAACAGGGTCTGCAAATCGAGCGTCTTCGGCTTGGGCTTGGACACGGCGGCGGCGGGGGAGGTGGCTGTGTTCATGAAAACGCTCGAATGATCTGATCAAATCTAGCCGGCGGCCTGGATTCCCTTGACCCAGGATTTCGCCGGCAGCTTGGTGGACGCCACGATCTGCGCCGCACGCGCCGCCAGGCGCGCCGGGTCGAGGTCGGGCTTGTTCTTGAAGCACAGCGCGACCACGTTGCCGTCGTGGACTTCGGGCAGGCAGATCACGTGGGCGAAGGCGAAGCGCATCGCCTTGATGTTCTTGTTGTAGCTCGGGTGGTCGCCGAACAAATTGACGGTCATGACGCCTTGCTCCGTCAGGCAGGCATTGCAAGCCTGGTAGAACTCGGGCGTGTCGAGCACCGGGCCGCGCGCGGTGGCGTCGTACAAATCGGCTTGCAGCACGTCGAAGGCGTCGTGGTTCGCCTCATCCAGCACGAAATCCATGGCGTCCATTTCCAGCACCTGGAAGCGCTCGTCTTGGGCCGGCAGCTTGAACATCGATTCGCAGATGGCGATCACGGACGGGTTCAGTTCGACGGCGGTGATGCCGGCGTCCGGGAACTGGCGGTAGCAGAACTTGGTCAGCGTGGCCGCGCCCAGGCCGAGCTGGGCGATGGTCTGCGGCTGCTCGATGAACAGCATCCAGGCCATCATCTGCTGCGCGTATTCGAGTTCAGGCCAGTCGGGCTTGCGGATGCGCATGGCGCCCTGCACCCATTCGGTACCGAAGTGGAGATAGCGTACGCCGTCCTGTTCGGACAAGGTGACGGGGGCGAACTTGGGCTTGCGCGTGGGACGGCGCGAGGATTCGGCCTGTTCGATGGATTTGCGTTTGATGAGCATAGGACGACCTGAAGGGAACGTCCTATTATATCTGCGGGGTACTTCCGCGATGCAAGGATCGCGGAAGGGGAGGAATACCGACAGCGCGGAAAAGCGAAAGGTTCCCCGCGCTGGAAGACAAGCTTGCGGCTTACTGGTACTGATCCGGTTCCACCGACACGCGCAGGCGTACGCGGTTGCCCGGGTCGCGGTTCATCACGGTGGTGTAGGTGTGGCCGCGGTAGTCGTAGGTCACGTCGTAGCCATTGGTGCGCTGCTCGACGGCGTCGACGGTGCGGCACTGGCGCACAGCCTGTTCCTGGGTCTGCGGGGCGTAGTTGCGGCCGTCGTTGTCGACGCGGTCGCCGACCATGGCACCGGCGATCGCACCGGCTGCTGCCGCGGCCACTTTACCGTTGCCGCTGCCGACCTGGCTGCCCAGCAGGGCGCCGGCGATACCGCCGACCACCGAGCCGCCCTGGCTGCGCTGCGGCTGCACCTGAGCCTGGACGTAGTCGGTACGGCATTCCTGGCGCGGGGTGCGGACTTGCTCGATGCGCGGCTGCACACGCACCACGCGGCCGAAATCTTCGAAATCGCCTGCCTGGGCCTGGGCCAGGGGCAGGGCGCACACGCCCAGGGCGGACAGAATCAGTTTCGCTTTGAAGTTCATGGTCATACCTCGTTTTGGGTGCTTCGATAGCTTGGGTGTTGGTTGAAAGGCGATTGCCACAACTGAATGGTAGCGCCAATCCGGGCACCTGAACGATCCTCGTGGCAACAAAGTGTAACAGCAGGTATGTATCGCCGAGCGCCTGGTCCATAGTGGAGAGCGTGTATAAAGTGCCATAAACGGATGAAAAACATGGGTTTTTTCACAAATCCGCCCGTGCTCAGCCATATTCGGGTTGATTCAGTTAATACAAAACGTTACCCTTAAGAGACTTAGGGTTTTATTGGCGCGTGGAAACGAGACCAGGAGAAAGCGAACAAGCTGACGCTTCCACAGGAAACCACGCACTGGCGCCAGCTGGGTGACTTGAGGAAAAAATGAGTTTGTTGATGAGAGTACCGTCGAATCTTGTGCAGTCCATCCGTGCCTACCGTGTTCCGGAACTGCAAAAGGAGGCGGTTCGCCTGGGCCATCACTTCCTCTACGCCTTGTGCTCGAATGCCCTGACCAAGCAGCAAGTCTGCGCCCGCATCGGCGAGCAATTCTATTTCTCCAAACCCTGCAGCAAGAATTTCGATGCGTTGCGTAATTGCCTCACCGAAATTATCGCGAGTGCCGGTCCGCAGCCTGGCTTCCTGGCCGTCCTCGATCAATTGCCGAGCACCCAGAAATTCGACCGAGAAGCGCGCGAATCGCTGCTCGACGTGTTCCGTGACGCCGCCGAATTCTGGGCTGAAAAGAAGGTGCCGTTCCGGGTCTTTTATTCCTTCGAAGAACCACAATCGCCGCAATCGGTGGGGTGGGTGGGCGCGCGGCCGTTCGAATAATCGGCGCGGTCGAGGTTGGGTCCGGTCCCCGCCTCGGGTTACAATGCCCGCTTATGAAAAATATCGTCATCCTTATTTCTGGCCGCGGCAGCAACATGGAAGCCATCGTGCGGGCGCTCGAAGCCGAGCGCTGGCCGGCCCGGATTGCCGCCGTGATCAGCAATAAGCCTGACGCCCAGGGTCTCGCGTTCGCGCAGGCGCACGGCATCCCGACCGCCGTCGTGCCGAGCAAGGCATTCGCCACGCGCGACGCCTTCGACGCCGTGCTGCAGGAAACCATCGACGGTTACGAAGCGGACCTGGTGGTGCTGGCCGGCTTCATGCGCATCCTGACCGCGCCTTTCGTCGAGCACTACGCCGGCCGCATGCTGAACATCCACCCGTCGCTGCTGCCGCTGTTCCCGGGCTTGCATACGCACCGGCAGGCGCTGGAAGCGGGCGTCGCGGAGCATGGCGCCACGGTCCACTTCGTCACTGCCGAACTGGACCACGGCCCGAGCGTGCTGCAGGCGCGCATTTCCGTGCTGCCGGGCGATACCGAAACCGCGCTGGCCGAGCGCCTGCTCGAAAAAGAACACGTCATTTATCCGCAAGCGGTGCGCCTGTTCGTCGAAGACAGGCTACGCATCGAGGACGGCGAGGTCCGGATCCTCGAGACCGCCCATAGCTGAACATTTACAATTCAAGGAACACCATGAGATTGCCCCCCGCGATACTCGGCAATACGGAAGAGGTATTGCGCGAGATCCTGCGCTTCATGTCGCCGGCCGACGTCACCCTGTCGCGCTACTTCAAGGATCACCCCCGCCTCGGCGGACGCGAGCGCGGCGCCATCGCCGAGTGCGTCTACGCGGTGCTGCGTAACAAGACCTTCTACACCGACTTCAGCGGCGGCGGCCGCGGCGCGACCATGCGCCGCCTGGTCCTGC
>Ga0308160_10002770_pt1 | contig 20552 bp, 29 predicted proteins | sample PhyFR1_FD_201036 | JGI IMG/M metagenome (GOLD analysis project Ga0308160, IMG submission 201036) | Phyllosphere microbial communities from UC Gill Tract Community Farm, Albany, California, United States - DLSLF.R1 | ecosystem: Host-associated > Plants > Phyllosphere > Unclassified | place: USA...
CCGGCCGTGATCCGATCGACTCCGGCGACGTCGCCGGCCTTCCGTCGTCGCTGTTGCCTGCTGGCGTCTCTGCCGACGCTGCGCCGTGTACTGCCCGCGCCTCTGGTTCTCTCCTCAACCAACTCACCTCAACCGAGAACCAAAAGCGCTCCAAGTACGACGGCCGCACGTCGTCTCCCTTCCACCCGATCGTCATCTCGACGGGTGGGACTCTTTCTCCTTCGACTGTTGCCCTCTTTGCTCACTGGCGGGGCCTTATGCCTCGCTATGGTCTCTTCTCTCGCCTCCTCTCCCTCTCTCTGCTCCGTGCCCGTGCCCGCTTCTTCGCCTTCTAGGTGAAGCCCCTTAGCTACTTGACCTTCTCCTTCTCGCCTCCAATGTAACCCCGTCCATAGCGCTTCTGACTCTTTGCTTCCATCGCATGCCCCGTTAAACCTCAACACACGATGAGTCCAGCGCGATTCCCCGCTCAGTTGAGTGCAATAGATCTCACTCGATAGCATAGTTGCTACCCAACCCACACATCAGTGATTCTTGCAGAAATTTGGGCGGTAGCTGAGATGTCGACGTCCGACGGCGAGTGTCAGTCACTCGCGAACGTGAGCTGCTCGCTAATCAGTCGTCAGCAGAAATGCAGGAAGAAGTTCCGAGCGTCCCTTTCAAAAAGGAGCCCGATAGCGAGGAGGGGATTCTGGTCGAGGTTTCGTCGACGACTCGAGCTGCCGAGGAATGCAACGATCTGCTCTGACGTGGGGCGTCGAAACGCCGGCAGGTAATCCGGTGCGAACCTCTCCTGGGGCCGGTACAGCGCAAGCAAGGCTAACAGCGCATGTCCATTGGGTCAGAGACGAGGTAGGGCGTGCTTACGCAAAAGGACTATAGGGCGACGGCGCATGCACGCACCGGCCGCGACCTGAGAAGCCCGCATGCCCGGATAGCCCGATATGCGTTGGACCTCGTTCATGATCCGTTTCGATGGATGAAGATACGACCGCGCCTCCTCCTCGAATGGCTCGTGTTGTCCCAGCTGCCAGACCGAGACGGTCTGTGTGGCGAGGTTACGGCTGTCAACCTCGATCTGCAGGTAGCATTGGCCCCAAGGTCAGTATACTGCTGATTGACGGGGTTTGCGCTGACTGCGAGCCAACCAGGACTCAGAAACTCACAGACTATTGGACGTCGCAGACGTTCAGTGGCAGCAAACGCTTTCTGACCTTCCCTTCGAAAACCCCGTCCCTGGGTGCAGCGCCAGCAACATGAGCATCGGAACGCTCTGCGGCCGCCGCCGATGCGCGTTCGGTGGCGGCCAGCCGGAGCGACGTAGCGTCGGGCGAGCCCGGATGCGCCAGGCCAAGACGAGGCGCTGCAGCCAGTCCAGGAGGGGCAGCATGCGGCAGGGCGGCGGGGTTGACACGTGCCGACGTACAGGCGCCGTTGCAACTCAAACGACATCGCATGAGAGTTTTGTTTTTGAGACTGGGAGAATGTCCGTCGACAAGGCCCGGAACGAAGCGCCGGGCGTGGAGAGAGAACGGCTGACCGAAGGGCGGGTCGATCCAGGCCGGCTCGTGCGCCGGCGACTCGTGTTAGGCCGTCTATAGCATGTCGACAGGCTTGTGGAAGGACAAAACAGATGTCAGAGGCGTCAGCGTCTGCTTTTGTGCCTCAGGAAGAGGATTATCCACGCCGACGGCAACACCTGGAGTCTAGCGATCGCGGCGCAGTCAGATGAGGAAGACGCGCACTTGCTTCTCTATCCCCTCAAAAAGATCGATACTAGGACCCTCATATACTAGCACCCAGCCCTTCTTGAGCCGGTCAACGCCGGGCGAACTACCATCCTCGTCGTTCGTCGGTGCAGGGGGGGCGCCGTCGGCCGTGACAGCTATTGGAGCCAGCTCCTGATCTGCGTAGGGGCGAGAGCTGGTCGATAGCGAAGCGTCAGATGAGGCTAGGGTAAGAGCAGAATGAGAAGGACAGACCGTCGTCGTGGTCGGCTCGAGGTCTCTTCCGGCCGCCCTTTTCGACCGCCCACGCTCGCAGCGCCTCGAGGGGTCGATGGCAAGGGTACTGGTTCGGGTCGCGCGAGAGCGGACGGGGTGTGGATTGGGCCTCGGCCGCTGGGTCTGCAGCTTTGCGTTCGAGCAGTGCAGACCCTCGAAAACTTGGACCTCAAAGACGTCGGCCGCGGCCATGGTAATGAATGCCAAGACCGTAACCGAGTAGCCTGGGACTCTGAAGAATGTGAAAAGCGCCGAACGAGAGATAAAGGAGGAAGGGGATGTCGAAGGGTCGGTGAGGAAAGGAGGAACCCAGTCGATCCACACGCAGCGCCGCGTGCTGGCGTAGGGCTCGAAAGATTTTGGATAAGAGAGGATGGTCGAGGTAAGGCGACGAGCGGACCAGGCCGGATGGATGAGAGCGCTCGTCCTTCTTCAATATCGATCGAAGCTCGCCCGGCTCTAGCCGCTTCAACTGGCTCGCCCGTTCCCACGGCTATCCCCGGCGCCCCGCACTCTATTTCCAACTCTTCTGTTTGGTTCACCCTTAGCTCCTTTGCGTCTCTGCCCCTCCCTCCACTATAAAGGCCACCCCTTCTTGCCGTCTGTCTCTTCCCTTCTTCCCCCTCACCACCACTCTACACCTCACCCAATCCTTGGCCTCCTTCGACCTTCGACCTTCGACCCGACCCTACCCCGTTCGTTTCCCTCCTTCGACTCTCATCCACTTGACCTTGCCTGACACTATTCAATGCTGCAGTAACCCTAACCCCTACAGGTTTTCCTGACATCCTTCCAGGCAAGGTCCAGGGCAAGCTCGCTTTCGTCGACCAGTTCTTATCACCAACGCAGCGCGATCCCCCCTCCGGGACTTCGGCTCCTTACACGGCAAGCTCATCAGTCTTACCCGTTTCTTCCCGCTCATCAGGCCTTTCCTGCGATCCATCAGGTTCGTCATGACCTCGCTCGAGCTCGCAAAGGCGCCCGCAGCGTCAACGACGTCTCGTTGAGATCGGCATCGAGCTCGCCCCCGATCTAATCTCCTTCGAAGCCAACCGGGCCGCCGACGCGGCGTCCCGAGTACTGCTGGAAGAGGCCGCGGTCACGATCGGCCGCAGGCGCATCAACACGTCGGGCCGGCCCTGTTGTCTCTCGAGCAATGGCTCGAGCCATGGGGCGACCGCGGCGCCACCGTCGTCGCTTTCCCGCTACGTTCGACGATTGCGTAGGCACCAGCGACCTACGGCAGGCCTGTCCTCGCCGGCCGCCGTCGTCAGGTCATCAACACTTCGGCGGCATGCGTCCGGACAGCGCTGTCCGTCCGCCCTTCGACGTATCGACCTACGGTCGAAATCGTCAACCGCCTGTGGGCCTGGACGTCTCTCACTGCCACCGATAGGACAACATCCTCCTTTGCCACTACGAGCTGGCGACACTCGCAGCGGCCGCCGACCGCAACGTCGTCCGGGCCCGAGGCCGACACACGCACTCGCAAGGTACCACAAATACTGCGATGCCACCGGCCTGCCAGAGGCCGAGAGGCTGCCTACGTCGCTCACCATCCTCAAAGGCTTCCTGCTCTGGTCCTGCCTCGTTCCGAACCCGGCCAATGTCCGCTTTTGGCTCGCTTACCAGGCTCCGATCGCAGTCGATCGAGACGGCCTTCGCTTACGTGTCGGCTCTCAAGGGCTAGCATCGGACACACGGCCAGCGCTGGCTTCTAACTTAGCCAACGACTGGTTGCTCAGCCGTTTTGACGCGGCATAGCCAATCTAACGGTCTCCGAGTCGGCCACCGTCCTCGGTCGCAAGTGGCTTAGTGTCGTCCCCTTTCGTTCGATCCTTAAGTTAACCGACACCGAGGTCGCTGCCGGTCTTCACGTTCGAATCCTCTGCGCCGGCTTTAACCACTTCTGGACGATTGCGGCTAGCGCAGCAACATTTGCAACAGTAGTCAAAGTTATTGTTCAGACGGATGGAAAGGGAAGGATGAAAGAGACTAAAGGCGGGGAAGACGTGACAGACTGACAGCGGAGCAAGGAGATACAACCACGAGAGCGTAGCTCAATAGCCGTATTTTGAGAGTCGGAGCGGTCGGAAGATTTGATGAGATATGAAAGATGAACTACAAAAGCAACAGAGAAAGAGAGTGCGGGGGGGGGGTGTCAGGGGAGGGAGGGGGGCGGAAATAGGGGAATGGCAGACAACCGCACTCTGGTCTACGACCGCACGTAGGCGCTGTTTCGAAGCGCGCTGGGTCGCTGATCGTCCGCCCATCCGCTGGCGCCGACCGACCGCCCGCCTGACCGCTACGACTCTCTCTAGTCGTCCATTGCTGGACCGATATGCATCTTTCATACACTTGTATCCGCTGAGTTAACTTGACAAAATGACATAGCACAAACTGGTAATTGATACTGGTTTGCTACCAGTCACATGCCAATATACTACCAGTGTAAGATCCAGTAACGATCCTGGTACCCTTGGTATATACCGAAATACCAAATTGTCCGTGGTGTACGCTTGTGTCGGCAGACCTCAACCGTCAGCCGAGCTCGTCGGCCTGTTGAGCGATGGGTATGCCCGGCCGCCGGAGCTCGTCGGCCTGTTGAGCGATGGGTGTGTCCGGCCGCCGAGATGAGATCGGCCGACCCGACGCCGCTGAAAGGTATCTATCGCCGCGCGTACCAAGCAGGGTACATGTTCTGTCTAGGCGGTTTGACCGGCAAGGATGTCCTCCCGCCCGCTTCCCGTCAGCGTTATTCGTTTGTCGCAAGGCCTTCAGAGCCAGCTGTTGCTACAGATTGGAAGCCAGCCGTTGCCGGCTGGACATTGCTCGACCCGCATCAGGTGCCCAAATCGTTGTTTTGAGGCTGACTCGTTGCCCTTGAAGCTGTTCTGTTGTCCTGTGGGGGTGCGCGGTAGATCATCCGAGACTGCATAAGCGACTTGACGTCGGCCAGATTGAGAGTCTTGTCCACTCTCGCTCTCCTTTTCCCCCCGAGCGCGACGTCTGATCGTCGACGCTGTCGAAAGGCTCAGGTGGCAGAGCACGGTCACAGACCATGCGTTGGCCAGATTGAGTGAAGCACCGCCTTGACTGTAGTAGAACAGGAATGAAGGATGAAGGAGGACGACAAGGCTTGTGCGCAAGCTCGACTAAAAGCAACACTTGAGCTGAGGCAGTGACTCGGCGGTCTGTCGCATTTGCCGTCCTTATTTCAGATCAGGCAACGACCACTAGGGGCAGTAGGACGTCATGTTTGCTGGTGAGGAACACGACGTTAGGTCGGCAAACTGCCAGGCCGCCGAGGAGTATGCCAAACCTGCTGTAAAGTTTGACCTTGTGCTGGCATGAGCTTCAAGTTATCTGTCGAGCACGTCAAACATCTTCAAGCGGAATTGCTCGGGGTCAACCATCGCCACTTTACGAACGCAGCCGCTCAACGTTGCTGTCCCATTGGTTATATGACCGGTCTGGCACGGCGCGCTCGATCGACATACCAAGTCGTAATTGGCTGCGGCTTAAGATGCGTCCGAGAGGAACGATATGTTCTTATCAGTCGGATGCCAGAGAAAGCTGGACGGGCAAACCAAGGGGAAAAGAGAGGAGGGTTCTCAGCGGCGGGGAACCAACCGCCCGTAGCCCTGGATCTCAACGCGACGCATCACGCGAGCTGGCCATTAAGTTGTCATCATACCAATCCTTTCCCGTCTTCATCTCCTCATTGCTCTTTTCTTTTCGAGCGCGACAGCATGTCATTGTCGTTGTCGCCATCATGGTCGAGGTCTTTGTCTCGGGCGTCATTGATCTCAAACACCCCACAAGGTTGTTGCACTTCCGATGTTGGCTTGCAGACCCAAGCATGGGTCGCGCCTGCAGCCTGTGATGACGGTGGTGCCTACAGACATGTGTGCGTCAGACTGGCCAGCTCGTCAGAGGCCGCCCATGTCGTCGTTCTGCGTTGGCGTCCGATGTTTGGCGCCATAATCATCATTACGTCAGTTTTTTGCTACCAGCCTGCAAGTCAGGCCTTGTTTCGTTCCGAACAGTGCTGAATCTTTGTTAGGAATGACTTGCTTTTGTCAAGCCAAGACAGCTTGACGCCGTTCCCTGACGACAGACACCAGACGCGAAAGGGGTAGGAGCGACTGCGATTGAGCTCGGCGCCGCAAATGGGCATTAGGTTATGAGGACCGTGTTGGCAAAACAAACCGGGCTAAGTGGTCGGGTCAGCCCGCTGGTTGCAATCATCAAAGTGGTTTCACACGCGCCGAGGTGACAAGCGAATTGTTGCTTGCACAAGCAAGTGAACTCAAGAAATGCAGAGAAAGCCTCTTTATAGCTATCACGCCATCATTGGGCAGAACGCTGACCTGGACTGCGTCGAAATGCTGATCCTTTTTGCTACACATTCAACATCGTTACCTTATGGTAGCGCAGCTTTGGTTGGAATCACAAGACCTTGATATTCCATCGTAGAAGACGAGTTATGTCGTCGAGTTTATGGCGTGATAGCTGTACAAAGCTATGCACTGTTCTGAGTTGAAACGTACTCCGAGCAGATTCAATACCTTCGCAAAACACGTGAGACTTCGGACGCTTTCGCAAACGCCTCAAACACATGGCAGTTGGGCTGGTCGTTGATCTTAGCAGAGTAACGCATTCAAGATGACCACCTTGATTGCCTAACGTCTTTATGGTCAGATTATTTGCGCATGATGACAGCAGCCAAAAAGCTTTTGATGATCCGCGACGTTTATGATCACGTGAAGCTCAACAAATTGCTGGCGTGATTGCAGAGGCACCCCAAGGTCCAAAGCTGATTTACTTCGGTAACACGCGATGAAGGCGTGACGCTCGTCATTTTCCTACACAAAGCTGGAGAGATGATCGGGTTCGGCCGGCCCGAACATGTTTTCTTTCGGTGAAGGTCAGACATCATCACCATCTCAAATCCATCAATAGGTCATCTAACTATAGGCTGAGGATCAAGACGTCGAATAATTAACAATGGTCAACTGCACGGGATCACCGGAAGGCGCGCTCAATCCTTGAAATAGCCTGGCCGTATCGGAATCCATCGCTTGAAAGCAGGATGATGCAAGGGTCAAGATCCAGTCAGTGAACGCATCATAGGCAGAGCACTCTGTGTTTTTTTTGGTTTTTCTCTACAGCAACCAGTTCAGAAAATGAAAATCACTGCATTTTGAGACTGGTTAGCCAAATGTTGGCATGGGTGTACGTACGGACATCGTGTGTACGAAAATTATTTGTTAAAAAAACAACGGGAAAATTGGAGAAGAAACGCGGGATCACAAGAAGCTGACCTTGGTCTTTTCAGTCTCATAGCAGAGCCAAGGGTAAGCTCCGCAGCGGAAGGGAGTTGGGGTTCGGGTCCGTATGTGCTGGTCATATCAGGCAAGTCGCTGGCTGAATCCGACTGTGACAAACACTATCTTAGCCGGTACGAACAAGGTTTCATAAATTAAAGGACCACCACTGGCTTCGATTTAGCATGCTTCCAAACATTTCCCGAAACGAGAATGGGCTGCAAGCCCGTTTCTCGTGACTGACAAGTGATAATGATGGCGCTCGCAACAGTGCACTGCTCTTGACGAGCTTCACCAGGTTTCATTAACAAACAACATGATTCAAGCCCGATATTAGCCTCGGACACGAAACGCCGCCGGCCAGAACGCTTGATTTTTTACACGCTGAGAACAGGGTACGAACAGCTGCGGGAATGTTCGAACGACCCAAACGCTTCTAGGGCCATGAACGACGTGCAAGCTCAACTTAGAGCAAACAAAACCGAAGTCATTTCTTCTTATAGGGAGAGGTGCTCACAATACAGATAAGACTGAACATCCAGGGTGCAGAAAGTCTGCTTATGATCACCACATCGCCGGAGACGCTGCCGAGTTCAATCCGACCATTGTCGGAGCCAGTCCAAAAGACGAAACTTTGTTAACAGCTCCATGTCGAGCTCGACTAAGTCGGCCGAGACGCCGGCCGAAACGGAAGAGCAGACACCGCCCGGAATGACAGGCTACGCCAACAGGGCCGCCAGCCCGCTGCCGCCGAGCAACCCCCCTTTGCTGAGCCTGTAGGGCCTTGAGAGAGGTAACAGAAGCAAGTTCGAGCGTCATAAATGACACTGAACGATGAGCGGCTCGCCCGCCGTTCGACAGAGGAGAAGACGTGAGGAACCTTGACAATGGTCATACGGAGATTTGAATTGAAGTTTTTGTTCAAACGACCGGGCGGCAGCAAGGGCCGATGTCAAGCCATGACAATGACGCGAGTCACGGATCAATAAACGACGGGTGGCTCTCAATCTTGTGGTCGTCTTTCATAGCGAGGGTCGCTTCGCTCTCGCCGATTACGGACGGGAAAGCCTTCGGGGCCGTCGAAAACGTCGTTCAATCAGTGGCTGGAAGATGGGAGCCAGACTGACAAGCAAGCCAGAGGACAAACCAGGCAAACGGTTTGCCGACGAAGAGCTTAGGAACGAGGCGGAACCTGACGCCTTTGCCGTCTCCGGGCAGGTGTATAGCTGCTATTGCTAACAGAGCTGTCGGACGGCGAGAACACGTTGCACGTAGAACAGCCAAGACCCTGAATTGAAGGGGATAGGCCAGTTATGGGTGGCCTGATCATGGTGTGTTGGTTGCAAAAGTGAGGAATTTGTGAAGCATCCAGTTTGGAGTTGGCCGAGTGGATTACTGGGCGACCAAATTAGAGCTGCTTCGGCTCGTAATGGGACGGCAACAAGGCGAGCTGGTTCGTCACGGACCTGTTACTCAAGTCGCAAAGTGAGTGTGAAGTCGCAAAATGAGTGTAACAACGAGCCGGACGACCCGAGTACGATCCACCCAAAGAACGACCGCCTCGCTCGCCGCGACCGGCTAGTCGCCAGCGAGCACATTTTAAGGGCCCTGCTTGGGTCAAATGCAGATAAGGTTTGAAGTCGACGGTGGATTGCCCGACGAAGGAGAGGGGAGGCAAGACCACCCGCGCCCGCCCAGAAACCGAGCTTCGTCGACTCTCCCTCTTTTGCGCATTTCTTCTCATGTCCAACGCCGACGCCCCATCTTGCGGGTTAGGGTCAGTACCCGGCGCCCGTTTTGCCCCTCATGATCTACTCTCGCTCATGGAGCGATTTGGGGAGGGAGACGGAGGCGCGGCCCATTTTTTTGAAGCCGGTGCGGCGCGTGCGTCTTGGATGTTCTGGCCGGCTTTGGACCAAGTCTCGCACGCCGAGCCGGCAGCGCTTCGGCAGGCCTTATTTTGATTGGTAACGCGCTCCTGCGCCGCGAACGGATGGATCCTTGGCAACATGTAGCATTCGTGATTAAGTCGAGAAGCGGGTCACGCCCAGGGAGTAAGCGCTGCGAGGGCCAATTGCGCATCCGTCGCGCTTGTCGACGCGGCCGACGCGGGCAACGAGACCTTGAAAGACACCACTCGTGGTTTCATCGGGGGTCGAGATGTTGGTGCTCTGATGACGGCGGGGATGGGCTGGCGTCAAAGCGAGAGCGTCGCAAGCACCCAGACTACGCACAACTGGGAAGACACGCACGAGGCTGACGCTCGCGTCTTACTGCAGAAACACGTCAGCGGCGGCCCGAAGCGCCGTGTCTTGTCCAATTTGGTCTGGTCGACGGGGGGTGGGTAGAGGGTGGGTGCCCGCCATGCGCCGGCCGCCGATGTTCCATTATCTAGACGACGACGTCAAGCCCTGTTGTCGTCTTCCTAAGGCGTCGGCAGGAGTTTCTCGAGGATGCGGCAGATCTTAATGTCATCGTCCTGGAGGATCGTAGCGGCCGAGTAACGTGAGGCAACGGGACTCGTCCGATGAGGCGACCACGAGCATTCACTTCCGGTGGCCGACGTTAGCATGGGACGACTCGGAGGGATGCCGGAGAAGCCGCAGGCTCCGCACATAACGTGAAGCTGGTCGTACGCCAGCAGAAACTCAGAGTTTGTTGAGAAGACCGTCAACTGACAGCAGCCCAACAATGTCGGGCACTTGTACGAGTCGGGCGACGCGGGCGGAGGCGACAGGGCGTACGAGGGAGTCGACAATGACAGCGAAACAAACGGCGACGACCCACGACGAGCCGGATCCGGACGATGAGGCGCTGACGGACGGTTGAACGGAAATGTATGCCTCGTGCGAAGCGTAGCTGCTTGTCTAAGGGGGGGGGGACGACGTGTACCCGAGTGTGCGGCCCTGTGCGGGCGATGGCGACAGGGCAGCCAGAATGCAATGCGCGACGGCGTGACGTAAGCGCCTGCGGTCTGGCGTCTAAGCGCCGAGGCGAGGGCGAGCTCGCGCGTGAACTTGCGCGAGCTTGCCGCGGCGGCCGTTTCGACGGCGCGGATTTTCGACTTTTGTTTTTCAAAGGTAGCTGGTGGAAGTCGTCTTACTGCGACGTTCTCGTCAAGCATTCCTCTATCTCAGAGATGTACGTCAGACAACAAAATCCTCATGACGTGTGTCAAGTTCGGAGACGGCACGCACTCGGAGTACTTTCAATACGTCCACCAAGATGAAACGCACATTAAGATCTACAAGCATTGCCCGACGGTCAGCGCTCCTCGTCGGCTTTCGCCTCCGCTGCGTCCCTCTCTACCACATACTTGGCCCCACGGTCACAGCGACATCTTCAATGCAGCTGACGTCTTACTCCAAAGCTTGACAGTCAAGAGGTGGTGCAGCACGTCAGCCGGCTCCGGAAAGAGCTTCTCGGTGCGGATTCTCCCGTTGCGAGCGAGCTGAGTATCGCCAGCGCTTACTTGGAACACTGCTCACCTATTGCACCTTGCGCCTTCAATTGGCGAGCTGAGACTGTTTGTCGGTCTCAGTCCTCCTCGACGCTGTGTTGAGCGCCCACCACGACGTAGTAGACAGGAACGAGCTTTCCATACAGCAGTTCGGCAACCTCCAATGGCGGTACCACCGCGTCATCCGGTGATCATCGACCGCTGAGCTCACAGATGCTATCCAGGCTGAGACCGAGGCCTGATGTGCTCAAGAGCAGACCATCCAGCCTGCATGTTTCTTGCATATCCTTTGCCAGTGGCCCACTTCACCTGGACCGATGTCAAGACCGGCATCAAGGTGCTGACCCCGCTGGGCGTCCTGCCCAAAATGGTCGGCTTAGTCAACCACGCGGTGGGGCCGCCATCTGCTCAATGGCTTTCCCGTCTGACATGACAACCTCGTTTCAAAAGGCCGTTGACTTCTCGCGGCCGCCCCACTTGCGCATCCTTCCGAGGGCGGGAAGCAGCTTGTCGGCAGACAACTCCCTGTAATTCTCTGTAAAGCGCACAGAAGACCGCACGTCAGTCATCGCCGAGCTTGGCTGTAATTACAAGAGAGTTCCTGATCGAGCTGGCGACGTTGGTCGAAAAAGAAAGCGCCGCTACACGGACCTTAACTGGAGGCGACTCACTTGGGGTCCAGCAGAACTGGTGCGAGAGGCTTGGTCGACTTGGGAAAGCTTGCGATGGGGGCTATCTCCCTTCCATCCGCTGGGAGAGGGCACCTCTTGTCGCCCCCTCCCCGGTCACTTTCATCCCTTCCCTACCGCCATTCACCCTACCTTGCTGACCCCCCTCCCTCACCTCCCTTCCCGCTTCCTCTCTCCCCCAGCAACCGCTCACTTCGCCCGATCCCGGTCGATGGCTGACCTGGGAGCAGCCGGCCGCTCGCGCGAAGAGGTAGCCGACGCTGCAGGCCTGTTATCGCCAGAATGAATGCAAGCAATGCGGGGAGGAAGGAGGCAAGCTGAGTAGTGGGAGGGGGGTTAGAAAAAGCGAGGGGGAGGGGTTGAATGGGGCATGGGACGGGACGCAGGTGGTCGTGAGAGGTTAAAGAGAGAGGGGCGCCGGGTCGCAGGAAGAGCTGCCCGCCGCGCGGCCTCTTTGTTGAGCAGAGGACGGTATAGAGTGAGCTACCTCATTCACCAAGAATTGTACTAAGCATAAGGTACTCTAGGCACCTGTTGAGCAGAGGACGGTATAGAGTGAGCTACCTAGAGTAGGGGTCAGGACGTGTACAACAGCAGGGGCAGAGCGGGGAAAAAGGATGGGACTGACCTCAGTCACCAAGAAGTGGACTGAGGTCTCTACAGAAGGACAGAAGGGGAGCTTTGAGGGGAGAGAAAAGAGGAGAAAGCGCCGATGCGTCCAGCGCCGTCAGACCCGCATCGGCAGGCGCGCGGCCGCAACCGCCGCGTCCGTCGCTGCAAGCGCGCGCGCAGCCGCCTGCTGCCGCCGCTCCCTCTGCGCCTCGCGCCGCACTCGTCGCATCTCCAACACTTAGCAGGGCGCGGGCGGCCTCGATCGATGGTCTGGGAGTGGAAGCGGGACCGGCGACGGCCGTTTGAGATGGCAGCGGCGAGGCCAACGACAAGCGCCCCACTGAGACCGCAGTGCGCGCAAAGGGAGGCGGGTGCCTGAGCGGCGAGGCGTGCTCGGGTCAAAGTTGCGGTGCCAGGGGGGAGGCTGTGGTTGAAGCGCCACTCGGCGCGCTCAGGCGGGACGAGCCCCTTCAAGAGCGCCGTCTGCCGGCACTCGGCCGACCGGTAGTGCCGCTGGCGGTGGATCGACCGGGCGGCGACGCGTGAAGCCTCGTAGATCTCACACCTCGACCGCATGCGGGGACCGGCGGCGGGAGGCTGATCATTGACAGTCGCCTGCTGCAGTCTGACGCAGTGGCGGGGGCGTGCCGACTCACTGCCTCGCCAACAGACTCACCCGGCGTGGATCACCACCCTGCTGGCGGAGGGCGACGTCCCTGTCACCCCTTCCGCTCGCTCGACGCGCTTTTGCCTGCTCGGCGTCGCGCTGGCGCTCCTCGGCCGAACGTTGCCTTTTGCGGGCCATGAGCGGCGGCGTACGGCGGTGGCGGCGGCTTGGGCGCTGCAGACAGAGCAAGCGACCATGAGCGCGTCAAAAAGGGAAGCAGGCGTCAGCGAGGGCTCTCCATGGGCTCGGCAAGCTTCCGGGCTCGACGCACCTTGAGGTTGGCTTGAGGGCTTGGCGGCTGATGAGCGGCGAGCTCGAGCTTCGAGCTTGACGGTGGCTCAGGAGCTCGGGCGATGCGAGCTGGCAGGGTGGGATGGCCGGTGACGGTTCTCGTCAGTCACGCGCGCTGACATTTTGCTCCCAGAGATGGTGCTGGACTAGAGGATGCTTCTGGCTGACCTGCGAGCGTCTTGAGGTGGATGGGAGCTGGATGTACGAGCTGAAGTGGGGGAGAGATAGTGTTGGGAGGGAGGCGGCGCGGGGCGCCGGGTCACATTGACAGAAAGAGCTGCCTGCCGCGCGGCCTCTTCTCTGGGCCCTACACGGGTGGCCGACGTCTCCCGCTCGATATCGCCGTCGGCCGGCCGTGTCCTTGAGTCGCTGGCCAAGGATAAGCCAATGAACTTGAACAACATACCTCGCCGCGCTGCCGAAGCTGACGAATGAACACGTCTGCGCTGTCATCTAACTCTACGCCGTGCCGCGCGAGGTGGACGGACGGCTCCTGCCGGTTTCCGCCTCGACGCGCTGCAATCATCCTTCGGCAGCGAGCTCGGTTGGCTCGAGGGGCCAGATCTTTTGAAAAGGTAACGAGAAGGCCTACCATATTAGGTTTTCTAAGCCTTGCATTTCTGTATTTACCCGTGACCGGTTTTCAACAGCCCCACCCCGCTTTACCCTTAAGTTTTGGCTGCTCATGCAGGACCAAGAGTTTGCGCTTCACTTCAAAATGCTCAATCAGGTCGCCCGGATCCAAGAGAAAGCTCGACACGGCAAAGCCCGCCACAAAGAGGCCGTTCACAGCACAGCCCGCATCTTTGCACTGTTGAGCAAGCAATGCTAGGTCAAGCTCAAGCGTGACGGCGCCGGTAAATATTTTGATCCTCTACGCACGACAAGGCAAGAAACACAAGTACCGCGGCTTCACTTTCGTTGAGGGCGTTCCGTGGATCTCCATGCGGAGGCGGTCACCATAGTCATCGGTGGCGCCTCGTTGACCCCGACTCGGCGTCGACGATCCCCCAAGCCCCACTCCAGGTCCGTCGGCCACCTCGGGTGTGACTGTCCGGCGCGAGTTGATCGGTTTAGCTGACCAGTTCAAATTACCACGAACTTGGGAAAGCCGACTACATCAAGCTGATGATGGGCCTCGTAGGCGCGTAAGTACATCGCCAACATCTCCCGCAGTTGGAAGAGTCGCTCAGGGAAAGGAAATGCGATTGCCGGATTGCCCTGCTTGTGAGAGGTCTGAAGGGCGACAAAGAACGCGTTTGGTGTCTTTGGTCCAGAACCTAAATGTATTTTAAACCTTGGTTCAGCCACCATCGAAGGCTCGTTTAGCTCAGTGGTAGAGCGCGGCACTCGTACTACGACGGAATGCTGAGGTCAACTGTTCAATCCAGTTATCGAGCAAACGTTTTGCCGTCTCGCGTATCTTGTTGCCCCTGGTGGCCGAGTAGCGTCCTGGCAATGCGGAGTGAGAAGAAGACTTTCGAATGACCGACCCGCCGTGAGGTCCCTCCTCGCCTTACCTTGTCGAGGCCTGAAAAGGGACCGGGAAGGTCTGAGGCGTGGAAAGTGAGGACGGCGCAACGAGAGCCGGTGGCGAGTTCGGACAAGTCATCGTGATGGCTGCCCGCCCAGCTCGGGTCGATCCACCGCCAAGTGCGCCCGCAATACAGTGGGAAGGGCTCGTCGATTTAATGACTCTCGGCCAGCAAGCCCTGCTCCACTCGGCCAACGGAATAGCGGCGGCGACCGAGGCGAGCAGACGTTTGGATTGGCGCGCGAGGAGGATGCGACCGAGCTGCAACGGGAGGGGTGGGGAAGGCGAGGTGAGGGGGGCAAATCAGGGGGACGACTGGAGATTTGGGGAGAGGAGGTTGTCGACGGCTGGACGTTAGATTTCGGCGCAGTGCCGCTGCCGTGGCCTTGCCTGCCTTGATCATCCAGTACGCACACCTTTCCAAAAGTCGCCCAGACCCGTCCAAAATCCGGCCTTTTCTTGGAATTTGCGTGCATGAGAAAGTTCTGTCGAACCGATCGTGCATAATCTGAGAGCTAATTGATTAGGTTCCGGGGGGGTCCGTACATCTCATCGTGTGCGTACAGTCATGACTGCCGACCTAGTCGCCCAGACCGTTCTCTCTGCATAGAATTGCGCTCTCTTGCTCTACTGATCGGCCAACCCAGACCATTAATATGCCCTTCCTACGCGCGCGCCCATGAGCTGACCATCCTCCTCGGAAGCTCTACGTACTTGATGAGGCGCCCGCAAGTCGTGCTTCCCTTTGGGAATTCTGGGGGAGGCTTTGAGACGGAGTGAAAAGAGGAGAAATGCCAATGCGTCTGTGCCATCGATTCAGTATCGTACCGGCAGGAGGGCGGCCGCGACGGCATTTCCTACAAGGCGACGACTTGCACCATAAAGAAAACAGTCCAATTTCGTTGCAAGTTTAAAGGCCCTTCAGCCTGTCGATGTACGTGAGTTGAGGTCGGCGACGACTGTTGCGAAACGGTAGCTAGCTGCTCAGACTCGTCGCCTAAGTAGTCGACCGTCCAGTCTAAGACGATGGGGTGGCTAAGTAGTTGAGCGCTCGAGCATTGGCCTTCGCGCTTGATTACCCTGATACCCTGATCCATTGACAGGGCGAGCGGAGATCTCTGGTTGTGACCTGAAGTTTTTTCAATTATCAAGAGCTCGCCGAGTAACGAGGAGAATATGGCTGTGCCGGCGAAGAGGGACGCAATGCTTGGACAAAAGACGCAAGTGCCGTCAATCAAGTTCGATGGAGGTATCATACTGCGCTAACCTTGCCTATACCGCGCCTGTCAGAGGTCAGAGAGGCAAGACACGGTCAGCAGGGTGAAAGATCTGAATAATGATGAAAGGAGAGCGTTGGCCCGCCGAATCTCGAAAGCGGCTTCTCACGGTCGTTTGTACATAGACCTAGTCAAGGCTTTCGTGAGAAAGAGAATTGATACAACCCAAGAATTGTTCTCGCACCTTGCCAATCTCGAGCAAGCAGTGAAACGGCAGCTGTATGAAGTCTTGTTAGATTTTGAGTATTATAAATTAGCAATTTAATCTTTAAACATCGATTCCTTAATTGTCTAACGGCTATGATATTCGCCTCTCACGCGAAAGGCCCGGGTTCGACTCCCGGTTAGGGATCAATTTTTGCCGCCCGGCGCCGACTTTCAGCCATTGTTTGCGTGTCTTTGCACAGCAGATAGTGATGTCGATCGGCTGCTCGTTGCTCCTGCGAGCGTCTGCTGGGCGACACGATCCTTGAGGGAAGCTGCTTGAAGAGAGGACGGAAATCGCCCTCGCCCGCTGCGCCCCCGGCCCGAGGGAGGCCCCGCTCGTCTCACGCCCCCCATCTTCCTACCGGAGTTGGCGCCGGGTAGCCTTGACCAGCTCTCTAGCAGTATCACATCCACCAGTTAAAGGTCAACCCAAGTCGCTGGACAGAGAGCAGGGATATTGGGAGCGATGCCGGGACTGGCCTCGCAGCGTAACCTCAGCCCAATTGCTCGGCCGCCGCCGGGGAGGGCCGAGGTTGATCCCGCAGCTGCTTCCTGCTGTCTCTTCGAACGCTAACCCCCTCCCCTCCCCTCTCTCGTCTCAGGATGTACAGGCGTCTGCCTGGCTCTTCTGCGAGCTACGCCTATCCTTCTCGTAGGCGCTGGCAGGGGCCGGCGCTCGCCGCTGGCGCAGGCGCCCTCGTCCTGATCTTGCTCCTTACACTGGCCCTGTCAACGAACGCCCTCCTCCTCTTCTCTTCGCCAAAGCGGTCGCCGTCGCCGCTCTTCATTTATGGTCGCCCTCCACGGCTGCTCTACGACTGGACCAACCCTGACCTCGTCGACAGCTTGGATGAGCGCGCCCTAGCTAGGGAATGCGAGTTTGACTCGCCCCTCGACCACCTCGCCCTCTGGCCAGCACTCCGAAACGCTGCCAAGCTCCCAGCGGCTTCTCCCGATGGCCTGCTTAACGTCACGAGCTGGTCAGGGCAAGAAGGCTGGCACCCGCTTCTTCTCCTGATCAAGGAGGGCGAGGAGCGCTTCAAGGCAAAGCTCGCCTCGCAGAGCCAGACGCTTGCCGAGGCCGAGGCTGAGTACAGCCGGCGCAACGATGGCCGTCGTCCGCCAGTCGGCTTTGATGTCTGGTACGTCCGAGCTAAGTCTCCTCGCCTGTCGGGAGCCAGCTGACCTCCCAGCCATCTCAGGTGGGATTTTGCCTCGTCACATGGTGTCCGTCAGTCCGGGCCAGAGGCCTCCGTACCGCGCGAGGTCGATCGGGCAGCCTGGCCACTGACCCCCCCTCCCCTTTTTCCTCCGCGTTCCAGTCTTTCCTGACGAGCATGCCAGCACGGAGCTCCTGCGGCCCTTTCAGGCGCTCTCTCCGACCGAGCGCCGTCGCCGTCTTGAGCTGGCGTCGCGAGAGGCCCGTGATGATACCGTCGAGGGCTCGGCAAAGCAGGCGCTAGTCCGCATCACCAACAACCAGCAAGAGGGCCTCATGTGGGCGCCGCTCAAGACGTCGAGTGGCAGGAGCGGCTACGTACCTCGAGAGACGCGGATGAAGAGCCGAACCAAAGCGCACCTCGCCGTGCTGCAGCCGATCCAGCACCTGCTGCCAAACTTCACGTGAGGCCGGCGTGTCGCCCCCCTCGCAGCAGCCGGTGCCTCGCTGACAACAGCCCTCGAGCAGCTTCGTGCTTAATAACGCAGACCAGCCGGTCGTTTTGCTCGATCCGAAGGCGGCGGGAGAGCTGGAGGATCGTGCGTGCTTCGCTTGTCAGACCCGAGACCGACAGAGCGCTGACCCCCTGCTTTGGTGCTTGGCAGCTGTCGAACCAGCCGGCCATCAGATCGATTGGCTCGCTCACTGCGAGCGTCGGACCAACACCTCGCATCGCACCGGAGCCGTGGACGGCGATCTCGGGCAAGGTCCCCTCGTTGCTGTGCGCGCCCTGCGAGCAGGGACGACGTTCGTGCAGGACGTCGGAGGATCCAGCGACCCTTGCGCCAATCCGAACGTAAGTTGCCCTCATCCCGTCCCGCCCAAGCTGGAACGCGGTCTGAATCGCTTTCCTCTGCAGCTGCTCGAGCAGCACGGCTTCTACCTCCAGGACACCGGAGGCCCGAACCCGGACCTGCTCCCTCTCACCCGTGCGTCGCTCACACCGACAGCACGCCTCAGTCCCTGCGAGAAAAGACTGACGCGCGATAAGCTCATCCCCTCCACGGCGATGGCAGACCGACAGCTTCTACCCATCATATCTCTGTCCTCGACGCCGCGACACTCGGACCTGCTTGGGGTCCCCGTTGGCATCGAGGGCTGGATCGAGCACGTCGGCAGCCAGGACGTCGACTGGCAAGAAAAGGTCGACCAGGTCTACTGGGTCCGTCCGCGTCCGATCTTGAGTCGGAGATCGGCCGACACGCTGACGCTCACCTCTTACTGGACGGCAGCGAGGCTCCGCGACCGGCATGTTCAACCACGCCGACCCAGAGTCTGACCAGCCCCGATGGCTGCAGTCGCACCGGCCCCGACTCTCGCTCTTTGCCAACGACAAGAGCAAGTCGCCCGATGCTCCGGTCGAGCTCGACGCCTCGACTGGCGGCGTTCGCGCGGCACTGGCGACGTGGGGCGTCGAGTGGAAGCGGTGGCTAGACGTCCATCTGGCGGCAAGCATCTTCTGGCGCATCTTCCCGTTTTGGCCAGAGACCGGCCAGCAGTGCAGCTGGTCGGATGGCACGTGTCGTACGCTCGGGTACGTCGCATCGCCGCTCTTGATATCCCTGACGTCTCGTCGCTGACCCTGCGCCCGCGTCTCTCGCAGGTGGCGCTACTTCTTTGTCGGCAAAGACCCCTCGGGCACGAGTGATCGTTTCAAGTACGCGCTCGACGTCGACGGCAACGCCTGGTCCGCGCGCTTTCCGCGCCTGATGGCGAGCAAGTCACTTGTCATCAAGTCGACCGCCTTTACCGAGTGGAACGCCAACACGTTCCCGGCCTGGTACGGCTTCATCCCGAGCCAGAACGACTACGCCGACCTCGAGTCGATCTTGTCCTTGTGCGCGCGCTCTCTGCCCCGCCTCTCTTGCCGCACAGCAGCTGACTAACTGCCCGCTATTGCCCATTAGCCTTCACGAGCCTGGCATGGACGAGGTCGCGCGTCGGATGGCCCTCGTCGGGCGCTGTTATAAGTCGCGCGCCTTCCGTGTCGTCGACATGCAGGTTGGTCGGCCTGCTGCTCCTTGGTAACAACGCTGCTCGTGCTGACACCCTCGCCCTCGCACCTCCAGGCGTACTTGCTCAGGCTCTACATCGAGCTGGCGGATCTGTTCTCCGAGGACGAGGCCTGACCTTGTAAACTATACTTGTACTTCACCAGCCTGCGCGGGAGGCTGTCCGTTCGTGAAGTCATAAGAGATACAACTAGGGAGGAGCAGTCAAGGTTACAAGGGCAGAGGGTGACCCGTATGTGTCGGCACTTTAGACATCGCCTTGCGGTCCGCGCTTGGGGCCTCCGAACTGAGGGGGATGTGTGGAAAGAGAGGGTGAGCGAGTGGTGGGCCAAGGCAAGAGGGTGTTGAGGACGACGCACCGCAGATCTGGCCTCTTCGCATCGGCCGCCGCCGTTGTCCTCGTCGATGGCGTAAGAGACGAAGAGCGCGTCGGCCCTGGAAGGCGACCAAGAGGGCGGCGTCAGCATATGAGCTGGGCACCAGGCTCGAGCAAGAGCATCTACGCACGCATCACCAAGGGCATCGACGCCAAAGCGGACGGTCGTCCACACGCCGGCGCCGCAGAGCAGACCGACGATCGGTGCGTGGCCCTCGACGCCGAGCGCGTAAATCGTGAAGAGATAGGCGGACAGGGCGGCCGCAGCCGAGAGGGCGAGCGAGATCAAAGTGAGCAGTGTCTTGAGGAGGGTGTCTGCATGCAGCGAGCGGGTTGTCAGCGCTTAGCCGTGAGACACAAAGGGCAAGAGCGACCGCACAGTCTAGAATCTTCCGCCCGGCCTCTCTGCCGCGTCGACGGACGAGGCCACCAACGGCAAGCGTGCTCTCCTTGTAGGTCCGGCCCGAGATGCCGACGAAGACGAGCACGTAGCTGTTCATCTGCTCGAGCGCGCCGACAACCATGAGCGAGAGCGGGTGGATCGCGCCCATCGGCGAGAGCCAGGGCGGCAGAGCAGCCAGCGTCGAGGGCGCTGTCGCCTGGGACAAGTGGAGGCACGTCAGCGAGCCGGCCGCTCCATCGATGCAGGCGCGCCCGAGGGGACGTACCCGTCGCACAGCCTCGGCCCCGTACTTGAGACCGAGCAGGCAGCCGCTGATGGCGGCGCCGAGGCAGATGGAGCCGAAGCTGCGGCCGGTAGCACGGTCCCAGGCGACGCGGACGTCCGACACATCGAGCCCGAGCCCAAATGGGTCTGGGTCGGCCGGCCGCGCTGGAAGGTCGTTCCTGAACAAGGGGAGAGGGGCCGTCAGAGG
>Ga0308160_10002771_pt1 | contig 20533 bp, 21 predicted proteins | sample PhyFR1_FD_201036 | JGI IMG/M metagenome (GOLD analysis project Ga0308160, IMG submission 201036) | Phyllosphere microbial communities from UC Gill Tract Community Farm, Albany, California, United States - DLSLF.R1 | ecosystem: Host-associated > Plants > Phyllosphere > Unclassified | place: USA...
GCGTGACAGGGGCGCGCATCGTCAACCTGTTGACCGTGAGTGCCCCGCAACAGGTGCAGCTCGAGGTCAAGGTGGCCGAAGTGTCGAAGACCTTGCTTGAACGCCTGGAAACCGGCGCCGCCTGGCAGTTTGGTTCCGGCAGCTGGGCGGCGGCATTGGCGACGAACTTCATCAGCGGGAAGGCCAACGGCGCGCTCCAGGCCGGCAAGGTCACCGGTGTCAGTGGCAAAGTCCTGACGATCGCAGCCGAAAAACAGGATAGTCTGGTGCGTGTGCTTGCCGAGCCCAACATCATGGCGATCAGCGGCCAGGAAGGAAGCTTCCTGGCGGGCGGCAAATTCTACATACCCGTCGCGCAGGACAACAACCGCGTGACATTGGCGGAGAAGGAATTCGGCGTCGGCTTGCGCTTCACGCCGACCGTGCTTGCCGGCGGGCGCATCAACCTGCACGTCGCACCGGAGGTGTCGGAATTGTCGCGTGACGGCATCGGCATTACCAGCGGCAGCACTCTCGGAACATCGATCTTGCCGGTCGTGACCACGCGTCGCGCCAGCACCACCGTCCAGTTGTACGACGGCCAGAGTTTCGTGATAGGCGGCCTGATCAAGAATAACCTGGTGACCAACTTGAAGGGCTTGCCGGTCCTCGGCGAAATCCCGGTCCTGGGTGCGCTGTTCCGTAGCACTGATTACCAGCAGGACCGCACCGAACTGGTATTCGTGATCACCGCGCACCTGGTCAAGCCGCTGCCGGGGGCACGCTATGAACTGCCGACCGACAAGGTCGGCGTGCCCTCACGCGGCGCAGTCCTGCTCGGCGGGCGGCTGGACGGCGGCGCGCCCGAGACCACCACTGCCGCCCAGTCGGCACCGGCACTGGTACCGCCCGCCTCGCACAGCAGCGGCGGCTTCGAACTGAAATAGGAGGGGAAGATGGCTATCCGATGCAAACTGCCGGTGCTGCCGGTGCTGCCGGTGATGTCGATGCTGCTGCTGGGCGCGGCGCTGCAGGGCTGCAGCTCGACCCCGCGTTTCAACGACCACTTCGGCGCCGCCGTGCGCACCAATCTTTCTGCCCAGGTCATCAACCCGGCGGCTGCGGCGAATGCCAATCCTGCCTCCGGCGTGGACGGCGCTGCCGCCCGCGCGGCCCAGGAGCGCTACCAGCGCTCGTTCAAAGAAGCCGATTCCAACGCCGACCGTTCGTTGATCGCGAAATGAGACGGTGCCCGCTGCATGCACTCGATCGAATGCCGTTCCGAGGAACCCGATGAAAGCCCTCCTGATCAGCCGCGACACCCAGCTTTACGCGGAGATCGCCTCCCAAGGCGCGGCCCGCGTGCCGCCGCTGAATGTCGGCGCCAGCCGCGTCAGCCTGCGTGATGCGCTCGAGCGTCCGCTGGCCGAAGCGCCGGCGCTGGTCGTGGTCGACGTCAGTGACGCCGATGCCGCCGACGGCGACCTTCTTGAACGGCTGACCCGTCATTATGCAGCGGCGCATTTCATGCTGCTGACCGATAATCACCATCCCGAGATACTGATCCGCGCCATGCGGGTCGGCGTGCGCGAAGTACTGCAACTGCCGCTGGTGCACAGCGCGCTGCACGAAGCGATCGACCGCATCGCCACCAGTGCCGGCGTCGCATCGAGCCACGACGGCAAGGTGCTGGCCTTCATCGCCTGCAAGGGCGGCAGCGGTGCGACCTTCATTTCGACCAACTTCGGCTACGCGCTGGCGACCCTGGCCGACAAGAAGGTGCTGTTGATCGACCTGCACCGCCAGTTCGGCGACGCCACGCTGTATGTCTCCGACCAGAAGCCGGGCATGACCCTGTCCGACGTCTGCCAGCAGATCGCGCGCATCGACGGGCCCTTCCTGGATTCCTGCCTGGTGCACGTGGCGCCCGGCTTCGGCGTGCTGGCCGCGGCCGACGACCCCGGCCAGACCACGGAAGCCAAACCCGAGCACATCGACACCATCCTGCGCGTCGCGCGCCAGCACTACGACTATATATTGCTCGACGTCGGCCGCCAGATCGATGCGGTCTCGCTGCGTGCGCTCGACGCCACCGACGCGATCTACCCGGTACTGCAGCTGGCGCTGCCCGACATCCGCGACGCGCGCCGCCTGCTCGACATCTTCCGTTCGCTCGGCTACCTGACCGACCAGATCCGCCTGATCGTCAACCGCTACGAAAAAGGCGGCAAGCTGCGCCTGCAGGACCTGCACGCGGCACTCGGTGCCGAGGTGCTGCATACCATCCCCAACGATTACGTCGCTGTCACCGATTCGGTCAACCAGGGTATCCCGGTGCTGCAGCTGGCGCGGGGCAGCGCCGCGGCGCGCAGCCTGGCTGACCTGGTCGAGATCGTGACCGCACGCCGCGTCGTCGAGGCCAAGGGCGGCCTGTTCGACCGCCTGTTCGGGCGCGGCGAAGGCGATTATTAACTGTCCAAGGAGTAGCCATGTCCCTGCGCGAGCGCCTGTCCGGAACGGACGATGAGCGCCAATCCCAAACCACGACGGCGGTGGCCCAGCATGCCTACCAGGAGCTGAAAAAGACGATGCACCAGATGATCCTCGACCGGATCGACCTGGAGCGTCTCAAGCGCCTGACCACCGAGCAGTTCAAGCACGAGCTGGCGTTGCTGGTGCAGCGCATCGTCGAGGAAGAGCGCATCGTGCTGAACCAGCAGGAGCGCCACAACCTGGTGCTCGACATCCAGCACGAGATGCTGGGCTTCGGTCCGCTCGAACCGCTGCTGAACGATCCGACCGTGTCCGACATCCTGGTCAACACGCACAATAAAGTGTACGTCGAACGGCGCGGCCGCCTCGAGCTCACCGACATCAGTTTCCACGACAATGCCCACCTCATGAAGATCATCGAGAAGATCGTCTCGCGCGTGGGCCGCCGCGTCGACGAGTCGAGCCCGATGGTCGATGCGCGCCTGCCGGACGGCTCGCGCGTCAACGCGATCATCCCGCCGCTGGCGGTCGACGGGCCGTTGGTCTCGATCCGCCGCTTCGGCGCGACCCCGCTCACGGTGCAGAACCTGCTCGATTACAAAAGTGTCACGCCGCCGATGATCAAAGTGCTGGAAAGCCTGGGCCTGGCCAAGGTGAACATCCTGATCTCGGGCGGTACCGGCAGCGGCAAGACCACGATGTTGAACCTGATCTCCGGCTTCATTCCCGGCAACGAGCGCATCGTGACGATCGAGGATGCGGCCGAACTGCAGCTGCGCCAGCCGCACGTGGTACGCCTGGAGACGCGTCCGCCCAACCTCGAGGGCAAGGGCGAAGTGACGCAGCGCGCGCTGGTGCGCAACTCGCTGCGCATGCGTCCCGACCGCATCATCCTGGGCGAAGTGCGCGGACCGGAAGCGCTCGACATGCTGCAGGCGATGAACACGGGCCACGAAGGCTCGCTGGCGACCATCCACGCCAACACCGCGCGCGACGCGCTGGCGCGCCTGGAAAACATGGTCAGCATGGCCGGCGTGAACCTCACGGCGCGCGCGATCCGCCAGCAGATCTGCTCGGCCATCACCGTGATCCTGCAAGCCACGCGCCTGACCGACGGCACACGCAAGGTGGTCAGCGTGCAGGAAATCACCGGCATGGAAGGCGACATCATTTCGATGCAGGAGATCTTCCGCTTCGAGCAGAGCGGGGTCGACACCGACGGCAAGGTGCAGGGCCATTTCTGCGCCACCGGCGTGCGGCCGCGCTTCGCCGATCGCCTGAGGATGTTCGGCGTGCCGGTGCCGGAAGACACCTTCGACCCGGACCGCATCTTCACCTAGACGGCACTTGCCGCGGAGTCTCGCATGGACATCCTGTTCTATGGTTTCGTCGTCTTCCTGTTCGCTGCCGTCATCCTCGGCATCGAAGGCGTCTACCTGTGGTGGATAGGCACGCACGGTGCGGCCGCACAGCGCGTGGCGCGCCGCCTGCAGCTGATGTCGGGAACTGCGGGCCGCTCCGGCGAGCGCATCTCGATCCTGAAGCAGCGCCGCTTCGCCCGCAACGAGCTGGCCGACCGGCTGCTGCACCGCCTCGCGCTGGCCCATCGCATCGATCGCCTGCTGATGCAGTCGGGGATCAAATGGTCGGTGCAGCAGTTCCTGCTGTGGTCGGGCGCTGCGCTGCTGGCCGGCCTCTTCCTGGCCGCGCAGTGGCCGTTGCCGCTGGCGCTGCGCATCGGGCTCGCCCTGCTGTTTGCCATCATCCCCACGGTGCTGGTACGGCGGGCGCGCAAACGGCGCCTGGTGCGCATCGAGCAACAGCTGCCGGAAGCCGCCGATTTCATCGCGCGCGCACTGCGTGCCGGCCACTCGTTCACCAACGTCCTGCAAATCGTCGGCAACGAACTGCCGGAGCCGCTCAGCGCCGATTTCCGCATCGCCCGCGAAGAGATCAACTACGGCGTGCCGATGAGCGAAGCACTGCACAACATGGCGGCGCGGATTCCGCTGACCGACCTGCGCTACCTGATCATTGCCGTCCTGATCCAGCGCGAGACCGGCGGCAACCTGGCCGAGATCCTCACCGGCATCAGCCATATCATCCGCGAGCGCCTGAAGCTGGTGGCCAAGGTGCGCGTGCTGTCGGCCGAAGGACGGATGTCGGCCTGGATCCTGGGACTGCTGCCGGTCGGGGTGGCAGGGATGCTGCTGCTGACCAATCCGGACTACATCCGCATCCTGTGGACCGACCCCACCGGCATCAAGCTGCTCTGGACCGCGCTGGTGATGATCATCATTGGCGTGGTCTGGCTGCGCAAGATGATCCGCATCCACATCTGAGGAGCCATCGATGACGAGCGCACAGTTATTGTTCCTGTTGGTCGTGTTCGCGGTCGTCTGCGGCCTGGTGGGCGTGGGCATGCTGCTGTTCGCCCCAGGCGCCCTGCAGGCGCGGCTGGCCAGCTTCAAGGGACGCACCGATGACAGCCAGATCGACCGCAGCAGCTGGACCGAGCGCGTCGCGCGCGCGGTGCGGCCACTGACCCGCCTGTCGGTGCCGGAAGAGGGCTGGGAAAAATCCCCGCTGCGGACCCGATTCATGAACGCAGGCTGGCGCAACCCGTCGGCACCGACGCTGTACTTCGCCTCCAAGACCGTGCTTGCACTGATCCTGCCTGCGCTGGCCGGCCTCGTGCTGGCGTTGCGGCCGGGTTCCATGGTCGGCACCAACCTGCTGCTCATGCTGTTGCTGCTGATGGCGGCGCTTGGTTATTACCTGCCCAACATGGTGCTGAGCCGCGTGGTCGAGCGCCGCAAACGCGAGATCTTCGAAAGCATTCCCGATGCGCTCGACCTGCTTACCGTCTGCGTCGAGGCGGGCTTGAGCCTGGAGCGCGCCCTGGTCAAGGTCTCGTCCGAAATCCACATCAAGAGCGTGACGCTGGCGCAGGAACTGCAACTGGTGCTGATGGAGATGCGCGCCGGCTTCAGCAAGGAGAAAGCCCTGCGCAACTTCGCGCTGCGCGTCGGCGTGGACGACATCGATTCGCTGGTCGCCATGCTGATCCAGTCCGAGCGCTTTGGCACCAGCATCGGCGACGCCCTGCGCGTGTACTCCGACAACCTGCGCAACAAGCGCCGCATGATCGCCGAGGAAGCGGCCGCCAAGATCGGCCTGAAGCTGCTGTTCCCGCTGATCTTCTGCATCTTCCCGACGCTGCTGATGGTGCTGATGGGGCCGGCGGGCATCCAGTTGCGCCGCGTCCTCGGCGGCATCACCGGCAACAATTGAAACGAATGGAGCGTCATATGCGTACCCGAATACTTCTGACCGCCTTGCCCTTGCTGTGCAGCGGCGCCATGCTGCTCGGCTGCAGCCATTCGCTGCTGCGCGAGACACCGCCGGCAACCGTGGCGTCCGCCGACGATGCCTACCTGCGCGGCCGCAACCTGCACCTGGAGCGCCGCTACGACGAAGCGATCGCTGCCTACCAGGCTGCGCTGCAGGCGGACCCCGGCCACGTCAACGCCAACAACGGCCTGGCGATCGCCTATGCCGAACAGCGCGACTTCGCCAGGGCGGTCCCGATCTGGCGCACGCTGACGCAGGGCGCGAACATGGGCTCGGGCCAGGCCACCGCCTTCCTGTTCGGTAACCTGGGCTACGCCCATTTCCTCAGTGGCGACTACGACCAGGCCCTGGTCGCGCTCGAAAAAGCCTGCCTGCTCGATCCGCTCAACGCGCGCGCCTGGCAATACCTGGGCGAGACCTTGCAGAAGCTCGGCCAGGACGAGCGCGCGCGCCAGATGCTGAGCCAGGCCAGCGCGCTGCGCGAGCACGACTTCCCGGCCGACTACGCGGCCGCCGGCGGCAGCCGGATGCCCGCGATCGAGCGGGCGGTACAGGCGCAGGGCGGGCAGCAGCGGGCGGACCAGGAATGGGCCTTCGTCGAAGTGACCCACACGGCGAGCGGCGTGCTCGAGCTGCGCCGCGTGGCGCCGGCAGCGCCGCCGAAGGCGCCGGTGCCGCCGCTACCGGATCCGTCGCAGCCGGCCATCGTCGCCGCGCTCGAGATCAGCAACGGCAACGGGCGCCAGGGGATGGCCCGCCTGGTATCGCGCCAGATCCGCGATCCCGGCCTGAAAATCGTGCGCCTGTCCAACGAAAAAGGCTACAAGGTGCGCCAGACCCGCATCGAATACCAGCCGGCTTTCCGCGACTTGGCCGAGCGGCTGGCACGGCGCTTCGGCACCGGCGTCCCGGTCGAGGTCCGCATGGCCGGGCGCGCCGACGTGCGTCTGGTGATCGGCCACGACCTGCCGCAGCGGATTGCCTTCCAGCCGGATGCGGTGGGCGCCACGCGTGCGATCGCAGCCAGCACGCCCTGAATGCGAGCGTATCGTTCTTGCAACAGTATCGGGCGCCAGGCTTAGCCGAAATTGGCAATAATGACAATTCCATAAACTCGGGAGAATTGACATGACCTTCACTCGTCGTTTCCAGTCCGCCATCGCTCAATCCGTCATTGCCGGCACGCTGCTGGTGTCCGTCGTCGCCTGCGCTCCGACCGCCACCCGTGAAGGCACCGGCGAATACGTCGACGACACCGTCATCACCACCAAAGTCAAAGCCGCCTTTGCCGCCGACCCGACGGTCAAGGCAACTCAGGTGCAGGTGGAAACCTTCAAGGGCACCGTGCAGCTGAGCGGCTTCGTCGATTCGCCGGAAAGCGCCCGCCGCGCCGTCGAGCTGGCACGCGGCATCAAAGGCGTGAAGTCGGTCAAGAACGATACGGTCGTCCGCTAAGCCACGCGGCATGCATGAGGACAGGCGGCACCAGTCGCCTGTTTTTTTATCGGTCAGCTCATTGCCAGCTGACCTTTCCAAACCCGTTCGTGGTCGCATTGCGCGTCGCCGGCTTGCCATACACGGTGGCCGAGCCCATGCCGCTCATGCTGATGTTGGCCGCATTCCTGGCGAACACGCTGGCACCGCCGAGCCCCGACATCTCCAGGTCGACCGTTTCCGCGCGCAAGCCCTGCGCATCCAGCCCGCCGATGCCGCCCAGGTGCGCGCGCAGCAACCGGGTCTGGCCGCTGACGGTGATGTGGCCGGCACCGCCCAGGTGCAGCTCGACCCTGTCTGCCTGGCCCGGATTCAGCGTCAGGCCGCCGACCCCGCCCAGGCGTGCATCGACGTCGCGGTACTGTCCCGTAAAACGCACCGCACCAGCGCCGGCCAGCGACAACTTGACGCTGTCGCCGCTGAAGCCGGACAGCTCGCTCGACCCCACGCCCTGCGACACGAACTCCTGCAGGTTCGGCACCGTCAGGTCGGCGTGCAGGTCGTTGGTACTACCGTTGATGCGCGTGTTGTCCGCCATGTCGATGACCAGCGTATCGCCGCGCTGGACGGTGGTGATCTTAGACAGGGCGCGCCGCTCGCCGGACAGCACCAGCGACGGCGGCCCCTGGCGCAGGTTCAGGCGGATCACGCCGCCCAGATGGACTTTCGAGACGCCGGCGTCGACGTTGCGGGTTTCCCGCACCACGTCGTCGGCCACGGCGCCGTGCATCGCAGCCGACAGGGTAGCGGCCAGCAGGGCGCTGCCGAGGATCTTGTTCATGGATGTCTCCGGTGGTGATCGCTTGCGTCCACTATAGGCGCGCACTACGGGACTGGTGCCCGGATTGCGACAGACTGCACCCTCGGCGGTATGGAACGTGAAAATTCAGCCTTGCAGCTCGTCCCAGGCCAGGCCGAAGCGGGCCAGGTATTTCTTGAGCCGGTCGGCATCGTTCGGCTGGCGCTTGGCCTGGCGCGAGACCGCGAACAGGCGGCGTCCCGCGTCGGACAGAGACGCCGAGTTGCGGCACACCCGCACCACCGCCTGCAGCTGCAGCGCATCGAACCGGTCGAGCTGCGCCGCCGCTTCGCCCAGCAGCGCATCGAGATCGACCGCATCCGCATCCCCGGACGCGGCATCGTCCGCCGGCGACGCGCCGGCCGGCTGCCACAGCCGCGCCAAACGCACTGCCTCCGCATCGACCAGCGCGCTGGTGATGCGCCCGGCCTCGGCCAGCGTGGCCATGCGCATCACGGAGGCGGACAAGTCGCGGAAGTTGCCGGTCCAGCGCGCCTGGGCCGACATCGCAAAGCGCATGTAGCGGTCGCGCGCCTCCTTGTTGAAGCGCACCATCTGTCCGTGCTCGGCGCCGAAGGCGCGCAGCAGGTAGTCGATGTTCGGCTCGATGTCTTCGCGGCGCTCGGCCAGCCCCGGTAACTCATAGGTCCATAATTGATGCGCGCGACTTCCCTGGCCAGGTCGCGGTTGGTGCCGGCGATCAGCTGGAAATCGCTGTGCACTTCGTGGTCGGCGCCGACCGGCAGGAAGCGCTTTTCCTCGATCGCCTTGAGCAGCATGGCCTGCTCGTCCAGTCCCAGTTCCCCGATCTCGTCGAGGAACAGCAGGCCTCTGGCGGCGGTGCGCAGCAGGCCGGCGCGCTCGCTGGCCGCACCCGTAAAGGCGCCCTTGACGTGGCCGAACAGGGTGCAGCAGGCGGCCGGGAAAATAATTCGCCTCGGTCATCAGGAACATGCAGATTTGCACCACGTGGGTGCCGGTCGTGATGTGGATCCAGTATTCCTCGTGCTCGGGATCGAAGGGATAGTCCCGGGCGAAATCGAACAATGCGCTGTAGACCTGCTCGAAGTCCCACGGGTCGTCCAGCTCGATCATGCGCGGCACCACCTGGGTTTCTGGCGACACCGCCCCCATATCCCCGGCAACCTGCGTTACCAGGCCCTCGTAGCCGCGGTCCGGCCATACGGCATCCCGCGCCGCAGGCACGACCACGGCGCGGCACGCGCAGCGCATCTGGCGCAACGTGCTGTCCACCCTGGCCGATACCGAATAAGTACCCGATAAGCAATGCAGTCGAAACGAGAGAACACGATCATGAACCAAGCATACAAAGACCAACATTACGAGGTCCTCGACGTGGAAGGCGGCCGCCCGGTCAAGATGTGGACCCGCGGCGTCCCGGTCGAAGAAGAAGCCAGGCTGCAGCTGGCGAATACCGCGCGCATGCCTTTCATCTATAAACACATGGCCGCCATGCCTGACGTCCACCTGGGCAAGGGCTCGACCATCGGCAGCGTGATCCCGACCCTGGGCGCGGTGATCCCGGCCGCGGTCGGGGTCGACATCGGCTGCGGCATGATGGCCGCCAAGACCACGCTCGCTGCCCGCGACCTGCCGGACAACCTGGGACCGCTGCGCAGCGCGATCGAGCGCTCGGTGCCGCACGGGATGTCGCCCAAGACGCGCGGCTTCAAAGGACGCGACAAAGGGTCGTGGGACGCGCCGCCGCAAGCGGTCGATACCGCCTGGATGGCACTGAAGGACGAATTCGACGTCATCTGCCGGAAAACGCCGAAGCTGAAGCACACGAACAACTACAAGCACCTCGGCACGCTCGGCACCGGCAATCACTTCATCGAGATCTGCCTGGATGAAGAAGGCTTCGTCTGGTTCATGCTGCACTCGGGCTCGCGCGGCGTCGGCAATGCGATCGGCAGCCATTTCATCGAAGTGGCCAAGCAGGACATGCGCACCCACATCGCCAACCTGCCCGACAAGGACCTGGCCTACCTGAAGGAAGGCACGCAGCACTACGACGATTACGTCGAGGCAGTCGGCTGGGCCCAGAAGTTCGCACGCATGAACCGCGAAGTCATGATGCGCAACCTGATTGCCGCCGTGCGCACGGTGATCCACAAACCCTTCGAGACGCACCTGGAAGCGGTGAACTGCCACCACAACTACGTGCAGAAGGAACAGCACTTCGGCCGGGAAGTGCTGGTCACGCGCAAGGGCGCCGTATCGGCGCGCGAGGGCGAACTGGGCATCATTCCGGGCTCGATGGGCGCGAAGAGTTATATTGTGCGCGGCAAGGGCAACCCGGACAGCTTTCATAGCTGCAGCCACGGCGCCGGACGCACCATGAGCCGCACCGAAGCCAAGCGCCGCTACTCGGTCGAGGACCAGGTGCGCGCCACCGAAGGCGTCGAATGCCGCAAGGATGCCGCCGTGATCGACGAGATCCCGATGGCCTACAAGGACATCGACGCCGTGATGCAGGCACAGAGCGACCTGGTCGAGGTGGTGCACACGCTCAAGCAGATCGTATGCGTGAAGGGTTAAAGGAGGAAGGGATGATCGAACTGGATGGCGCATTGGGCGAGGGCGGCGGCCAGATCCTACGCACGTCGCTGACGCTGGCCATGATCACGGGGCAGCCGTTTCGCATCAAGCGCATCCGCGCCAACCGCAGCAAGCCGGGCCTGATGCGCCAGCACCTGGTGGCGGTGCAGGCCGCCGTCCAGGTCTGCGGCGCCGAGGTGAGCGGCGCGGCGCTCGGCAGCCAGGACCTGGAATTCAACCCGGGCACACTGCAGGGTGGCGATTACCGCTTCGCGATCGGCAGCGCCGGCAGCTGCACGCTGGTGCTGCAGACCGTGCTGCCGGCCCTGCTCAAGGCTGACACGCCGTCGACGCTGCGCGTGTGCGGCGGCACGCATAATCCGATGGCGCCGCCGGTGCAGTTCCTGCAGCGCGCCTGGTGTCCGCGCATCGCCGAGATGGGAGCGCAGGTCGAATTGACGCTCGAGCGTTTCGGCTTCTATCCGGCCGGCGGCGGCGAAGTCGTGGCGACCGTCCAGCCCTGCGCGCAACTGGCGCCGCGCGAATGGATGACGCGCGGCGAACGCAGGCACGGCTATGCCGAAAGCTTCACGGCCGGCATCCCGGCGCGCGTCGCCCAGCGTGAACTGGAGTGCGTCGGCCAGGGCATGAACTGGGGCGAAGACCAGCTGCTGGCGCGCCACCTGCCCGACAACCAGGGACCCGGCAACGCGCTGATGCTGACCCTCGAGTACCAGCACGTGACCGAAGTCTTCACCGCCTTCGGCGAAAAATCCGTCACCGCGGAAAACGTCGCGCGCAAGGTCGTGGGCGAGGCACGCCGCTACCTCGCCAGCGGCGCCGCCGTGGCCGAATACCTGGGCGACCAGCTGATGCTGCCGCTGGCCCTGGCCGGCGGGGGCGGCTTCACGGTGGAGGAGGTGTCGCTGCATGCGCGCACCAATGCCGAGGTGATCGAGCAGTTCCTGCCGGTGCGTTTCCGCTTCGACAGGCACGATGGACTCCACGCCTGTATGGTCGGGCCGCGCTGAAGCCATACTGAAGCCCCGGCAGGCCTCAGGCAGCCGGCCGCAAACGCCCGCGCAAACGCTCGACCCCGACCGCCAGCGGCAACAGGGCCAGCAGCGGCCGGCGCCAGCCGGCGAAGCGCAAGGCCGCCGCCGACACCAGCGCGGGCAGTCCGCACAAGTGCACCGCGCCGCAGCGCAAGGCCAGCCTGCCTGACGCATCCAGTTGAAAACCTCCGGCACCGGCGATGCGCTGCAGCTGGGGGACCGGCAGCCAGGCCGCGGGTCCGCTCAGCGTCCAGCCGCTGGCGCAAGCCTTCCCCACGCACGACACCATCCAGGTGCCGTATGCCGAGTCGCTGATGGATCTGTCGCCCTGGGATTACTGGCAGGCCGGCGGTACGCAAGCCAAGGGCCGCCCGCCCGAGATGATCGCCGCGCTCGAGCGCGTGCTGGCGCACAACCCGCACCACCCGGGGGCCGCCCACTACTACATCCACGCGGTCGAAGCCTCGTCGCGGCCGGAGCGCGCCTTGCCCTACGCCCGTCTGCTGGCGAAACAGATCCCGGGCGCCGGCCACGTGGTGCACATGCCTTCGCATATCTATTACCGGCTCGGCCTGTTCAAGGAATCGCTGGACGCCAACCTGCAGGCGGTGGCCGTTGACGAGCGCTACTTCGGCCGTTCGGGCAGCGATCCTGTCTACAAGGGCGCCTATTACCCGCACAACATCCACTTCGTGATGGTGTCGGCCCTGATGGGCGGCGACGGCAAGACCGCACTGGAGGCCGCGAATAAGCTCGATAAATCCTTACCGCCCGAGCTGGTGGCCAAATTCCCGCTGATCCAGCCGGTCAAGGCGGCGCCCTACTTCTCGCACGTGCAGTTCAGCAGCGCCGACACCCTGGTCGCGTTGCCGGATCCGGGCCCTGAGCTGGTGCTGGGGCAAGCGATGTGACATTACGCGCGCGCGGTCGGTTTCGCGCGCAAGGGCATGGCGCCTGAAAGCCGGCGCGAGATCGACGCGCTGGGCACGATGGAACGCAGCGCCGGCTTCACCCCTTCAAAGCCTGGGGCATTCCGGCGCAGGACATCGTCCGCACCGCGCGCTATGTCGCCACCGGCCGCCTGGCCAGCTCCCGCGACCGCCTGCCGGTGGCGCTGGCCGCCTACCGGCAGGCGGTCGCGGTGCAGGACGGGCGGCCCTACATGGAGCCGCCGTACTGGTACTACCCGGCGCGCCAGTCCCTGGGCGTGGCCCTGCTGCACGCCGGCCAGCTGGACGATGCCGAAGACGTGTTCCGCGCCTCATTGGCGCGCACGCCCAGCAATGGCTGGGCGCTGCGCGGCCTGATGGAGGTGTACCGGCAGCGCGGCGATGCGGTGTCGCTGCAGCTGGCGCAGCGCTTCCGGACGACCTGGCTGGGCAAGCGCGGCGAGCCGGCACTGGCGGCCCTGTAGGCTCTTATTCTTCGACCAGCTCGATGATGAAATTCAGGGAAGTCATCAGGAACACGACCCGCTTGCCGCCGAACGCCACCGCAGGCGTCGGCTGGTTGAGCGGAAAAGCCCCTTGCGCGCGCAAGTCCTCGAGCGTCGCGGCCAGGTCCGCGGTGCGATACGCAACGTGGTTCAGGACGTTGCGGCGCGACTTGAGCACGCCGTCGACCGGATTGCCGGGCCCGGCCGGCGCCACCAGTTCATAGCAGATGCCGGAGGCATCATATAAAAACTGCACCTGCACCTTGATCACGGGATCGGTGAAGATTTCCGACCGTCTCTCGATCGGCAGCATTGCACTCAGGGCGGCATCGCCGGCGGCGATGTCCGAAACAAACACACCAATATGGTCGAATTTCATAAGTAGCGTAAGGTGGACTTCACATCCGGGCGGTCGCCGCGCGGTCGATCCATTCGAAGCCGCAGGCGGCATCCTCGAGACAGCGATCCAGCTGGCGGCTGAAGGCGTCGGCGCCGGGTTCGCTCAAATGCTGGCCGTCGACGAACATCGCATCCGGCCACACCGGCACCTGTTGCTGCAGCAGGTGGAAATGCGGATAGCGCGCGCCGGCCTGGCGCACGAAGGCCAGGTAGGCGTCCATGTAGCGCTGCGCATGCGCATGCGCCCCCTGGGTGCTGTACGGCGTGATCAGGAAATAGGTGTCGATGCCGGCACGGTCGAGCATCGCGACCGTCATGTCGAAAAAGCGCTGCTGCAGCGGCAGCGGCGCGAACGGCCTGGCATCGAGCGGCAGGCCACGGACCGGTGCCTGCTGCCCGTTGCCGTACGAAGGATAACCGCGGGTCCTGATCACTTCGGCGAATTTTTCGCGGTTCCTGTCGGTGCGCAGTGCCAGCCTGCTTTCGACGAGGCTGTTGAAATAAATCGCCGGGAAATGGGTCGAATACGTGATGTCGCGGAACAGGCCATCGATGCCGATATGGGGCTTGGCGGCGAAATAGCTGCGCTCATCCAGGCGCAGCGCTTCCTGCCGTACCAGCGAAATCTCGTTCCAGCCCAGCGCGCGATAGCGTACCGCGTTATCCCACAGCCAGGGTTGCACGATCTCGAACGCATTCGGATTGAAGGACAGGATGAGCGTGCGCGGCCTGGTCTTGCAGGAGAGGAGCGACTTCACGAAAAAATAGTTTTCGATCGGGGTGCCGCCGGCGAAACCCAGATTCGTCGCCGGCTTCGACAGGCGCGATGGAATGACGGCGGAGTCTGCGCGCGAATCCCCGAACACGGCGACGTCGCCGAGATCGCATTCCCGCAACAGGGTGCCTTTGGCGTGCCAGACCGCATAGCCGCTTTCGAGAAAACGGCTGCCCTGGGTCGAGGTGTAGGTCCAGGCGATGCCGAGCGCCAGGGCGGCGCACAGGCAGATCGCGCCCAGGTAGGCCAGCAGCGGCTTGTTCCCGATATCGTCTTGTTCAGCCATGACCATGTCCGTGGATTGATTGCGTTCCATCTGCGGTGCCGGCCTCAGAACTGGAAATACATGAATTCGGAGGTGCCGCCCATCGCCATCAGCGATGCGGCCAGCAGCAGGCCCACCATGCCGGCCCAGCGCAGGTTCGCGCGCCACAGCAGGGGGAGGCGCGGCGCGACCGGCTCGACCTTGCCCAGCGCTGGCGCGAACCTGCCCATGATTTGCTGGACGTTCGGGCAGCCCCAGACGATCGCGGCCAGCAGCAGCACCCAGGCGACTTCCGTCATCCCCGCCGCCGCCCCGAATCCGCGCAAACCGGCCATGCCATGGAACATGGCCAGCGCCTGGTCGAGCGAGGCGGCGCGGAACAGCACCAGCCCGGCCACCACCGCAATGTAGGTCGCCGCCACGTTGAAGGTGCGGCGCGGCCATCCCGGGGCACTGCCGGCAGCCGGCTTGGCCGTGCCGCGGAAGGTACGCAGCGCATGGTTGACGGTCAAATAAAAGCCGTGCAGCAGGCCGAACAGCAGGAACTGGAGCCCGGCCCCGTGCCAGAGCCCGATCAAACCCATCGTGAGCAGGGTGGGCAAGGCGGTCATCGACAGGAAACCGCCGAGGGTTTTCTGGTCGGCGCGCTTGGTGCCGTAGCCATGCTCGCTGCGCCAGCGCACCACGGCCAGCGCCATCGGGTTGTACAGGTAAAGATTCAGGTAGCGGGTCAGCGTCATGTGCCAGCGCTGCCAGTATTCGATGACGTTCTGCGACTTGAAGGGCGAATTGAAATTCAGCGGGAAGCGCACGTTGAACATGCAGGCCAGCCCGATCGCCATGTCCGAATAGCCGGAAAAATCGAAATACAACTGCAGCGAATACTTGATCGCCACCCACCATGCGCCGAAAAACGACAGCGTTTCCGGGGCGGCAAAGCCGGCACCGACCGCGTGACCAAGCGGATCGGCCAGCACCGCTTTCTTGAACAGGCCCAGCGCGAATACCGTCATGCCGACGGAAAAATTCAGCAGCGAAAAGCGGTAGGTCGTCTTTTCCGCGAACTGCGGCATCATTTCACGGTGATGCAGGATCGGACCGGCGATCAGGTGCGGGAAAAAGGTCACGAACAGCACATAGTTCAGGAAACCGGTGTCCCTGGCGGCACCCTGTTTCACGTCGATCAGGTAACCGATCTGGGTGAAGGTGAAAAACGAAATGCCGAGCGGAAGAATGATGGGGTCGGCGTGGACCTCGAGACCGAAGTGCGCCGACAGGAAGCGGGCGACCTCGAAAAAATATTTGAAGTAGAACAGCGCCGCCAGGTTCAATCCAACCGCCGCCGCCAATAATCCGCTCTGCAGGCGCGGCCGCGCACCGGCCCGCGCCACCAATTCGGACATGCCGTAATTGACGAGGATAGATACCAGCAGCAGCGGCAGGAAGGCCGGATTCCACCATGCATAAAACACCAGCGACGCCAGGACCAGCCAGGCGCCGGCGCTGCGCCGCCCGAAACGGGCGCTGGCAAAAAAGCCGGCAAGCGCCACGGGCAGGAACAGCCCGATGAAAACGTAGGAATTGAACAGCATCGCGGGCGCTGGGTGACGGCTAGCCGAGCTTGGCGACGATCAGTTTGACCAGGTCGCCGACATTCTTCATTTCCTCGACTTCCGCGGTATGGAACTTGACCTTGAACTGGCGCTCGATTTCGACGACCAGCATCACGTGGTTGACCGAATCCCACTCGTCGATATCGTCGGCGCTCATGGCCTCGTTCAGCTGCAGGTCGGGCAGGTCGAACAGGTCGCGGAAAATCTCGTTGAGTTTATTCAGTACATCGGCTTCGGACATCTCAGTTCTCCATGATTTTGATGAAAGTGGACGCCTGATCGAAGGCGTCCAGGCGCAACTCGAATTCCTGATCCCGTCCCGGCACGGCCGGCAGGCGCGCAAAGCCGAGCCGCGGGTAATGCTCGGCCACCATGCCGTTCTTGTCGCTGGGCCGGTAGCGTCCGACCAGCCGCCGCGCACCCATGCGGCGCGCTTCACCGGCCAGGATGCCGAGCGCGGCCTGCTCGACCTGGCGGCCCAGCACCCGGCAGCTCATCAGCCAGGTGTCGATCTCCAGCGTTTCGGGATCGGCCAGGTAGCCGATCAGTACCGAAATGATGCCGTTGTCGCCGAAGCGGTCGGCCAGCCGCATCTGCAGCAGCAGGGCGGACGGATCGTGCAGCAGGGCCGCGATCTCGTTGTCCGCATAGCGGCGCGTGGTCAGGTTGAACTGGTTGGTCTTGTTGATCAGCTGTACGACACGGGCCTGGTCGACCTCGTTCACGCGGCCCCAGTGCAGCGACATGTCGAGGCTGCGCAGATAGCTCGGCATGTCGGTGGCCTGCTCGCGCGCGGCATCGCGTTCGACGTTTTCCCGGTACTGGCGGGTGCGCGCCGTGTCTTCGGTCGTCAGCGTCAGGCTCTCGAAGAAGCCGGCGCGCGCGATCATGGCCGGGAACAGGGCCGGATCCAGGGGCAGTTCCGGCACCGCCACCATCGGCAGCTCGCGCCGGACGATATTCCGTTCGAAAGGATTGTCGTCGGCGAACACCAGCGCATCGAGGCCGATGTTGAGCTGCCTGGCGATCGAGCGCAACGCGGTGGCCTTGTCGTCCCAGCTGGCGGCAAAACAGGCGATGTCGTCGCGCCTGAGCACCATGTCCGGATGGCGTTCGAAGGGCAGCAGGGCGTTGTGCTGGTCGTTCTTGGAACAGACCGCCAGGATCACGCCGCGCTGCGCCAGGTCCCTGGCATAGCGCTGGAACGCGCAGAAGGCTTCGCCCAGCGCATTGCCCTGCCCGAGGACGATGCCGTCGAGGCCGTCGTCACCGATCACGCCGCCCCACAGGGTATTGTCGAGATCGAGCACCAGGCATTTGAAGGATCTGCCCTGCAGCGCCGCCAGGGTGCGGCCGACGATGTCGCCGTACATCGGCATGGCGGCCAGGTGGACTTCCTGCTTGGCGCGGAACCACAGGGCCGGATCGTGCCATGCCGGTACACCGTCTTGCGCCACCCAGTGGTCCAGCGACAGCAGCGTGACGCCTTCTTCGCGCGCCAGCACGCGCAGGCGCGCGTTGATGCGGTCGAGCAGGGCAGCCGGCGAACCGGCCAGGCGCTCTTCGTTTTCGCCGAACAGGCGAGCATGGATCGGCAAGACCGTCTGCTGGATCACCTGGCAGCCAAGCTTGTCGCGCGCCGCGCGCCACGCCTGCACGATCCGTCCGGTAGTGTCATGCACGCGGGCTTCGCTTGCCTCGGCGCTTTCCCCGACCTGGTAATCGCCCAGCCAATGCCGGCTGTCGAACGCGAACAGGACGGTGTCCGGCTTCCAGGCATGCAGGGCCGACGCGTCGTCGTACAGGTCCTGCACGTACTGGCCGTAATTGCCGTGGTAGAGCGTGACCCACAGGTTGCGGCGCAGCGCGCCGATGCGGATGCCAGGATACAGGTGATCGATGGTCGACGAGCTCAGCACGGCCAGCCGCACCGGTTTCGTCGGCAGGCGGTCCGGCCCTTCGTCCTTGAACAGCTTGCAGAATTGCCGATCGAGCTTGATCGTCGCCATCATGTCCAGGTGCGCATTGGCAAGCTCGACCAGACGCTCCCAAGCGGCACCCCTGTCCAGCCCGGCCAGGGATTTCAAAGCGTCATTCCAGTCGGGGCGTTCCGGTAACCACGTAAGTTCTGGTGTTGCCATACGATACCTATCAGACAGTTCAAACCCATAGGGCGAGCGCGGGCAGCGCCAGTCACCTGCTTATGTTGATTGACTAACGGTAAATATTGCAGGAGAAATTGATATCAGTCAATTAATATTGTGTGAGTTGCGGTTTATCCGTACACACAACGAGAAATGCTGAACACGTGGGATAGGGAGCTGCCGGAAAGCAAAAGCCCAACCGTATAGGCTGGGCTTTCGCTGTATTCTGTGGTGCCGGCTGCAGGACTCGAACCCGCCACCTGATGATTACAAATCAACTGCTCTACCTGATGAGCTAAGCCGGCGATGTGCCAGGATTATAACCTTATTTGATGCGGGTCAACGTAGGCCGGCCACCTTTTTTCGGTGGTTCGTCGTCACCGTCGGGCAGACGCGACACCTCGGGTGCCGTTTTGCTGGGCACCGAAGCCAAACCAGGCGACGGCGCAGCCGCCAGTTCGGGTGCAGGCGCAGGAGAAGAAGGCGCCGGTGCAAGTGCGGGCGCAGCGGGCGGCGCCATCTCGGCCGCGGTCGTGCTCACCTCGAACGCCATGCCCTGGCCATTTTCGTTGGCATAGATCGCCAGCACGTTCTGCACCGGAATGTACAGCTCGCGCGAGACGCCGTTGAAGCGCGCCCGGAAGGTGATGGCGTCGTTGTCCATCTTCAGCCCGGAAGTGGCGCCGTAACTGATGTTGAGGATGATCTCGCCCTTCTTCACGTATTCCATCGGAACCGTGGTCGCGGCGTCGACCTTGACCGCCAGATAGGGCGTATGGCCGCTGTCCGTGCACCATTCGTAGATGGCGCGCAACAGGTACGGCTTGGTGGAGATGTCTGGCATGTTCGGAATTCGGGTTGCATCGAATTGCACGCCAGTGTAATCCGAATCGCCGCAGGGCGTCGAACAACTGGCGTGCAAGGGTCTCCCGCGGACGGGAGCACAGATGTTTAACGGCGCATCACTTTCTCGGACGGCGTCAGCGCTTCGATGTAGGCCGGGCGCGAGAAGATGCGCTCGGCGTACTTCATCAGCGGGGCCGCGGTCTTCGACAGCTCGATGCCGTAGTGGTCGAGGCGCCACAGCAGCGGGGCGATCGCCACGTCCAGCATCGAGAATTCGTCGCCCAGCATGTACTTGTTCTTCAGGAACAGCGGTGCCAGCGTGGTCAGGCGGTCACGGATTTCGGCGCGGGCCTTGTCGTGGCTCTTGTCGGTCACCTTGTTGCGCTCGTTCTCGAGCGTGTTCACGTGCACGAACAGCTCTTTTTCGAAGTTGAACAGCATCAGGCGGGCACGCGCGCGCATCAGCGGGTCGGCCGGCATCAGCTGCGGGTGCGGGAAGCGCTCGTCGATGTACTCGTTGATGATGTTCGATTCGTACAGGATCAGCTCGCGTTCGACCAGGATCGGCACCTGGCCGTACGGGTTCATCGTCGAGATGTCTTCGGGCTTGTTGAACAGGTCCACGTCGCGCACTTCGAAGTCCATGCCCTTTTCGAACAGGACCAGGCGGCAGCGTTGGGAGAACGGGCACGTCGTGCCGGAGTAGAGAACCATCATGGTTTATAGTTCCTTCAAGAAACAAAGGGGTGAAGCCAGTGGCTCACCCCGAATAGACATTGCCCGCATTATAACCGGGCAATCAAATCACTTTACGTCTTTCCAATAAGAAGCATTCAGACGCCAGGCAAGGAAAGCGAACAAGGACAGGAACAGCACCACGACCGCACCCAGCCGTTTGCGCAGGTCACGGGCCGGTTCGGCCATCCATTCCATGTACGCCACCAGGTCGGCGACCTGGGTGTCGAACTCCGGCTGGCTCAGGCTGCCCGGGCTGACCTGCTCGAAACCGGCGAAACGGTGCACCGTTTTGCCCTTTTCGTGCGGATCCGGCTCCTCGACCATTTTGACGGTCCGTACCCCCTGCAACTGCCATAGCACATGCGGCATGGCGACGTTCGGCACCACCAGGTTGTTCCACCCGGTCGGCCGGGTGTCGTCCTTGTAGAAGCTGCGCAGGTAGGTATACAGATAGTCACCACCTGTACCCGCACCCGAGGCGCGCGCACGTGTGATCACCGACAGGTCCGGCGGCACCGCGCCGAACCATGCCTTGGCATCACCTGGACGCATCGCGATCGTCATCATGTCGCCCACCTTCTC
>Ga0308160_10002772_pt1 | contig 20533 bp, 16 predicted proteins | sample PhyFR1_FD_201036 | JGI IMG/M metagenome (GOLD analysis project Ga0308160, IMG submission 201036) | Phyllosphere microbial communities from UC Gill Tract Community Farm, Albany, California, United States - DLSLF.R1 | ecosystem: Host-associated > Plants > Phyllosphere > Unclassified | place: USA...
CTCGAGGACCGCGACGTCGGCGTCCAGCCGCCCGCGCCAGTCAACCTCGCCGAGCAGGGCGGCGGCTACGCCGCGGGTGAAGTTGCTGCCAGTGCGGTTCGTAAAGACCTTCAGGCCCTGGCTTTCCAGCAGCTCCACCACCATCTTGGTAGTGGTGGTCTTGCCGTTCGTGCCGCTGACGACTGCCACACCGTGCGGCAGCGTGGTGAGTGTCCGCCGCATGAAACCGGGGTCGATCCTTTCGACGACGAGCCCCGGAAGCGCGGACCCGCCGCCTCGAAGCCGGGATACCCGGCGCACCAGTTTGCCGAGCGGAACACTGAGGAAGGACATAATTCGAATATATCCCAGCCGCGGCATGCAACCGCCGGAGTGTGACCCGCGCCGGCCGGGCGGACAGCAGCGGGCCCGTATGCTGGACGGATGACAAACTCCCTTTCCGCCGATTCCGCACGCGTGGGCTCGGGCCTTCGGATCGGCGTCCTGGCGCTTCAGGGCGACTTCCGCGAGCATCTCCGTGCCGCCGCGGAATCCGGCGCCGAGGGGGTCAGCGTCCGGCGTCCCCAGGAACTCGAAGGCCTGGATGGGCTCATCATCCCGGGCGGCGAGTCCACAGCCATCGACAAACTCGCGCGTGCCTTCGGGCTGGCGGAACCACTGCGTGAACGCATCGCCGGCGGACTGCCGGTTTACGGTTCCTGCGCAGGCATGATCCTGCTGGCCTCGGACATTGCCGACCCCGCCACAGACCTTTCGGGCGCTCCCCAGCAGACATTCGGCGGGCTGGACATGACCGTCCGCCGCAACGCCTTCGGACGCCAGCGGGAATCCTTCGAGACGGACCTGGACTTCAAAGGCCTGGACTTCAGCGCCACCGACGCCGGTGTGGCTCCGGTCCATGCCGTCTTCATCCGTGGTCCATGGGTGGAGCGTGTGGGCCCCGGGGTGGAAATCCTGGCCCAGGTTGAACCGGCCGATCCCGAGCATGCATCCCACAGCGCCGCGCTGCCCGGGGCGGCTAGAATTGTCGCAGTGCGTTCCGGCCGGCTGCTGGCCACCTCCTTCCATCCGGAAGTGACCGGGGAGAAACGCGTACACGAACTTTTTATCCGCATGATCAGAGGAGAAGCGTAAAGCATGTCAGGCCACTCCAAATGGGCGACGACCAAGCACAAAAAGGCGATCATTGACAGCCGCCGCGCAAAGTCCTTCGCCAAGCTGATCAAGAACATCGAAGTTGCCGCCCGCATGGGCGGACCGGACCTGGCCGGCAACCCCGGCCTTGAACTGGCTGTCACCAAGGCGAAGAAGACTTCGGTCCCCAACGACAACATCGACCGCGCCATCAAGCGCGGCGCCGGGCTCACCGGCGAAGTGGTGGACTACACCGAAATCATGTACGAAGCCCGTGGCCCGCAGGGTTCCGCCCTGCTGATCGAGTGCCTCACCGACAACAAGAACCGCGCGGCATCCGAGGTCCGCCTCGCCATCTCCCGTAACGGTGGCACCATCGCCGATCCCGGGTCCGTCAGCTACCTGTTCAACCGCAAGGGCGTGGTGAACCTGCCCAAGAACGGCCTGGGCGAAGACGACGTCCTCATGGCCGTCCTGGACGCCGGCGCCGAAGAGGTCAAGGACAACGGCGAATCATTTGAGATCCACTCCGAGCCGGGGGACCTGCCGGCCATCCGCGAAGCCCTCAAGGACGCCGGCATCGAGTACGACACCGATGAAGTGGAGTTCGTTCCGTCCATGCAGGTGGAGCTGGACGTCGACGGAGCGCGGAAGTTCCTGAAGCTGGCCGACGCCCTCGAAGAGCTGGACGACGTGCAGAACGTCTACAGCAACGCCGATCTCAGCGATGAAGTCCAGGCCGCCCTGGAATCAGAGTGAGCGGCGGCTTTGCCAGCTGACCTGCGCCCGCCGCAGCAGCGCCCATCCCGCCATACTCCGTCCCCATGACGCTCCGTGTCCTGGGCGTGGACCCAGGCCTGACCCGCTGCGGCATCGGGGTGGTGGACGTCGAGCGGAACCGGCGGGCCACCATGGTGGCCGTCGGCGTCGTCGGAACCTCGCCCGACGAATCCCTGGACCAGCGGCTACTTGTGATCGCGACTGCCATCGACGAATGGCTTGACCGCTATGAGCCCCAGGTGCTCGCCGTCGAACGGGTTTTCTCGCAGTTGAACGTCAGCACCGTGATGGGTGTGGCGCAGGCCTCCGGCGTCGTGATTGCAGCAGCGGCGCGGCGGGGGATCCCGGTGGCGCTCCATACGCCGTCGGAGGTCAAGGCCGCCGTAACGGGCAGTGGCTCGTCGAACAAGGACGCTGTGACCAAGCTGGTCACCAAGATCCTCCGCCTCGACGCGCCGCCCCGTCCGGCCGATGCCGCGGACGCCCTGGCACTGGCCATCACGCACGCCTGGCGCGCCGGAAGCGGGGCATCGGTTGCCACCACCGGTCCGGGCAGTTCGGCACTGACACCGGCCCAGCGGGCATGGGCCGAGGCCGAAGCGAAGGCGCGCCGCGCACGCTGAATGTCCCTGCAGCTTGCTAGGGTATTCGTAAATATGTTCGGATAACCGGGCTCCGCCTCTTGCCGGGCGGCGGGCCGGCAGCACAAGCAGGAGCCAGGCCTTGATCAGTTTCCTCCGCGGAACCGTAGCGCACGTAGGCCTGTCCACGGCCGTCATCGACTTGAACGGTGCGGGCATGAGCGTCTACGCCACCCCCCAAACCCTCAGCAGGCTCCACGTTGGCGAAGAGGGAAAAGTTTTCACCTCCCTGATCGTCCGTGAAGATTCGATGACGCTGTTTGGTTTTGCGGACGACGACGAACGTGAAGTTTTCGAGGTCCTGCTGAGTGTGAGCGGCGTGGGCCCGCGCCTCGCACTGGCCGTTTTGGCGGTCCATGAACCTGAGGCGATCCGCGTTGCGGCGCATACCGGCGACAACAAGACCTTCACCAAGGTTCCCGGGATCGGTCCGAAGGTAGCGGGACGGATTGTCCTTGAGCTGGCAGGCAAGCTTGTTCCGCACGGCACCGCTCCCGCTGCCGCCACCACCGCGGCGGAGGCCAGCTGGAAACCGCAGGTGGTTGCCGCCATGACCAGCCTGGGCTGGTCCGAAAAGGACGCGTCGTCGAGCATCGACAAGGCCCTGGCGGACGAGCCGGAAGTGTCCTTCCGCGGCAACGTCCCGGAAATCCTCCGGACCACCCTCCGCTGGCTCGGCCAGGACGGTGCGCGGGCAGGCAACCGCGTAGGCAGCCGTGGCTGAACCGTCACTGGTGGCAGCGGGGGAGGAGCCTGAGGAACGCGCCATTGAAGCCGCGCTCCGCCCCAAGAACCTGGACGACTTCGTGGGCCAGCACCGCGTGCGGAAGCAGCTGTCCCTGGTCCTGAAGGCGTCCCGCATGCGCGGCCGCAGCGCCGACCACGTGCTCTTTTCGGGTCCGCCGGGTCTCGGCAAGACCACCCTCGCCATGATTGTGGCGGCGGAAATGAACGCACCGCTGCGCATCAGCAGCGGCCCCGCCATCCAACATGCCGGAGACCTCGCCGCCATCCTGTCCTCGCTGTCCGAGGGCGAGGTCCTCTTCCTCGACGAAATCCACCGCATGTCCAGGCCGGCCGAGGAAATGCTCTACATGGCCATGGAGGATTTCCGTGTGGACATCGTGGTGGGCAAGGGCGCGGGCGCCACCGCCATCCCGCTGGAACTTCCCCCGTTCACTCTGGTGGGTGCCACCACCCGGGCCGGGCTGCTTCCCGGTCCGCTGCGGGACCGCTTCGGTTTCACCGGCCATCTGGAGTTCTACTCGGTTCCGGAGCTCGAACTTGTCCTGCGGCGTTCCGCCGGCCTGCTGGACCTGAAGGTCAATTCTGCCGGCTTCAGCGAGATCGCGGGCCGGTCCCGGGGCACGCCCCGCATCGCCAACCGGCTGCTGCGCCGCGTGCGCGACTGGGCCCTGGTGCACGGAGTAGACCAGATCGATGCCCGGTCCGCGTCGGCAGCACTCGACATGTATGAGGTGGACAAGAAGGGGCTCGACCGGCTGGACCGTTCCGTCCTTGAGGCGCTGATCACCAAGTTCGGCGGGGGGCCCGTGGGGCTCTCCACCCTTGCGATCGCCGTCGGCGAAGAAACCGAAACAGTGGAGACGGTGGCGGAGCCGTTCCTCGTCCGCGAAGGTCTCCTGGGCCGCACCCCGCGTGGCCGCATCGCCATGGCGCCGGCCTGGACACACCTTGGCTACGCCATCCCCGCCGGCGTGTTCGGCCAGGAACAGCTGGATCTCTTTGACCGCGAAACGGGTGCCGAGGTCCCGGGGGACTGGGCCCCGGAGAGCCAATAGCAGGCTCCCTCCAGCTTTTCCCCTTAGACTGGTATGACGCTCGGCACGTTCGGGTCTTTGTTGTGCGCATGGCCTGTTGGCCGCGCTGCCGGTGCAGGAGGTCCGTCAGGGATCGGCTTCCATGACTGTTCCGCCCGGCACAGACAAAGTCCGGCGCTGCCGGAAAACCAGCCAGGTACCACAAAGGACGGAATTCCCCTTGGATCCAATGTCAATTCTCCTGTTCGTCATGCTCGGCGTGTTCATCTTCATGATGTTCCGCCGCAACAAGAAGACGCAGCAGCAGCAGGCGGAGCTCCAGTCGAAGTTCGGCCCGGGCGTCGATGTCATGACCAGCTTCGGACTCTTCGGCCGGATCGTTGACATCGATGAGGCCGAAAACAAGGTCACCCTGGAACTCTCGCCGGGCAACCTGGCCACCGTGCACCGGCAGTCCGTCACCAAGGTGATGGAACCGGCCGTTGCGCCGGAAGCCGCTGCTCCCGCCGTACCGGACGATGCCTCGTCCCTGACCGCTCCGGAAGCCGCCGGCACCACGGCTGCGCCGGCCACGGCCGCCGAGACAACAGCGTTCCCGGCCGAGACCCCGGACGAAACCCTGAAGCGCCTCAACGATGAGGGCAAGAAGGACAGCTAGTCCTTCCGGCACCTTAACCCCTCTACCGCTGCGGACAACCGCCGGTGCAAATGCGCACCGGCGGTTCCTCCGTGAATAAGAGAAAGATCGACAATGGCACGAACTGGCCCCAAGAAACCCGGCCTCAGGGTCCTGGTCTGGCTGGGCGTAATCATCGCCGCGTTGACCGCCGTCCTGGCCGCCGGCACCGCCGCCGGACAGGCAAGCTGGTCGCCCAAGCTGGCACTTGACCTCGAAGGCGGTACCCAGATGATCCTGGCGCCAAAGGTCGAGGGCGGTTCTGGCATTAATGAGGAACAGCTGAACCAGGCCGTGGCGATCATCCGCCAACGCGTTGACGGTTCCGGCGTGGCCGAAGCGGAAATCAGCACGCAGTCAGGCCGCAACGTGGTGGTGAGCCTCCCCGGCACGCCGTCCACTGCCACCCGCGACCTTATCCAGGCATCCGCGGACATGAACTTCCGGCCCGTGCTCCTGAACGGAGCCGGAGCTGTTGTTCCGGAGGAGTCCCGGGCACCCGAGGATCAGCTGCCCAAGCCAACCGCGGCGCCCGCCAACAGCAGCGACATCAACTGGATCACGCCGGAAATCTACCGCGAGTTTGAGGCCCTGGACTGTGACAACGCCTCAGCCGAGAAGGCCGAGCGTTCGGATCCGACCAAGCCGCTGGTCACGTGTGAACCGGCAACGGACACGAGCCCGGCCATCAAGTACATCCTGGGACCTGTCGAGGTGAAGGGCAGCAACATCGTCACTTCCTCGTTCCAGCTGCAGCAGGGCGCCCAGGGAGCCGTCACCAACGACTGGGCAGTCAACATCCAGTTCAATGAGGAAGGTACCGCGAAGTTCAAGGAGGTCACCGAGCGCCTCAACCAGTTCTACGTGGCCGCCGGCGGCGAGTCGGGCAACGACCCCAAGGCACAGTTCGCCATCGTCCTCGACGACCAGGTCATTTCCGCTCCGCGTTCACTGGCTGTCATCACGGACGGCCGTCCGCAGATCACGGGCGGCTTCACCGAGCAGACAGCGAAGGCACTGTCGGACCAGCTGCGCTTCGGCGCCCTCCCCATCAGCTTCGAGATCCAGAGTGAACAGCAGATCTCGGCGACCCTGGGTGGCGAGCAGTTGCGCATGGGCCTGCTGGCCGGCCTCATCGGGCTGCTCCTGGTGGTGGTCTATTCGCTCTTCCAGTACCGTGCCCTGGGCTTCGTGACCATCGCCTCGCTGGTGGTGGCAGGCGTCCTGACGTACCTGGCCATCGCCATCCTGGGCTGGACGGAAAATTACCGTCTGTCCCTGGCCGGCGTTGCGGGCATCATCGTGGCCATCGGCCAGACGGCTGACTCGTTCATCGTCTACTTCGAACGTATCCGCGATGAGCTGCGTGAAGGACGCGGCCTGGTCTCCGCCGTCGAGAACGGCTGGAAGCGGGCCAAGCGCACCGTGCTCGCCTCCAAGGCCGTCAACCTGCTGGCCGCGCTGGTCCTCTACTTCGTCGCGGTGGGCAACGTGCGGGGCTTCGCCTTCACGCTCGGCCTGACCGCCATCGCCGACCTCATTGTGGTCTTCATGTTCACCCACCCGACGCTGCAGCTGCTGGCGCGGACGCGCTTCTTCGGCGAAGGCCACCGGTTCTCCGGGCTTGACCCCAAGCGCCTCGGCGCCGTACCGCTCTACCGCGGTGCCGGCCGCGTCCGGACCCCCGAAGACCGTCCGGCCAATGTCCGTGCCAAGAATGCGGGAGCCGCCGCGGAAGCGGAACGCAGGATGACCATTGCCGAACGGCGGCTGGCGGAGAAGCAGGAACAGCTCGCCGGTTCCTCGAAGACCGCTGCGAAGGAGAACAAGTAATGTCAGGCTTCGCCAATTTCGGCAACGAGCTCTACACCGGGAAGCGCTCCTACGAATTCGTGGGATCCAAGAAAATCTGGTTCCTGATCGCGCTGGTGGGTGTGGCGCTGTCCATCATCATTCCTGTCGCCAAGGGCGGGTTCAACCTGGGTATCGAGTTCCGGGGCGGCTCGGAATTCACGGTCTCCAACGTGAAGACCACGGACGCCACGGTGGGGGAGAAGGCCGTCACGGACGTTGTGGCCGGCAGTGTTCCGCGTGTGGCCAACGTGGCCGGAACCACCATGCGCATCCAGACGGACAAGCTCACGGATGACGAGACGCTGCGCATCAAGGAGGGACTGCACACCGCCTACGGCGTCACCGAGAACGAAGTTACCTCCACGTTCGTGGGACCGACCTGGGGTGCCGACGTCACCAAGCAGGCCCTGATCGGCCTGGTGGTTTTCGTCCTCCTGGCGGCCGTGCTGATGGCCCTGTACTTCCGTACGTGGAAAATGTCCGTCTCGGCCCTCGCCGGGATGCTCGTCACCATGTTCATCACCGCCGGCGTCTACGCCCTCAGCGATTTTGAGGTGACCCCGTCCGCCATCATCGGGTTCCTGACGGTGCTCAGCTACTCCCTCTACGACACCGTGGTGGTCTTCGACAAGATCCGCGAGAACACGGCGGAGATTGACTCCTCAACCCGCCGCACGTTCGCCGAGGAAGTCAACCTTGCCGTGAACCAGACGCTGGTGCGTTCCATCAACACCATGATGGTGGCGATCCTCCCGGTGGGCGCCATCCTGTTCATCGGCGCCGGCCTTCTGGGCGCGGGAACACTGCGCGACCTGTCGCTCGCACTGTTCGTGGGAATCCTGATCGGTACGGCGGCCACCATCTTCGTGGCGGCGCCGATGTACGCCTGGCTGCGGCAGAACGAACCGGACCTGGTCAAGCAGGCCCGGCGTGTGGAGCAGCGGCGCAGCAGCTCCGCCGAGCGCAACGCTTCAACGGAGCCTGCCCAGGCCTGATCGACATAACCCGCGCCGGTCCAGCCGGTGTTCCCGGCCACGGGCCGGACGGTGTGGAAATCACACTGTCCGGCCCGTGGTCGTTTAAGTGCCCCGGTTATAAATCTCTGCGTGCGGAGGAATAGACTGAGGTAATTAAGACGGTGGTGAGGGGTGCTTCATTGGAAGAACGTTCGGCGTCGGCGCCAACGGCTCAGGGAGAAAACAATTCCACCGGTGGCCATACCGGGGTGGCTGCATCGGCGCGCCCCGGATCCCTGGTGCCGGTCGACAACTCCGGCACCCGCGCCACGTTCCCCGGCCGCAGGGAGCGCACCCGTTCAAGGCTTGCCCGCCTGACCGGCCGTGGCGCCGCCACCTATTCACCCATCCTTGAGCCGCTGCTGCGCACCGTCCGGGCCAACAACCCCAAAGAGGACTTCGACCTCATCCAGCGCGCATTCGATGTCGCTGAACGCAGCCACCGGGGACAGAAACGCAAGAGCGGCGACCCCTACATCACCCACCCGGTGGCGGTGGCCACCATTCTTGCCGAACTCGGTTTGAGCGGGACCACCCTGGCGGCGGCCCTCCTGCACGACACCGTTGAGGACACCCCTTACACCCTGGCGGACCTGAAGCGTGATTTCGGTCCCGAAGTGGCCATGCTGGTGGACGGCGTGACCAAGCTGGACAAGGTCAGCTTCGGCGAGGCAGCACAGTCCGAGACCGTCCGCAAAATGGTCGTAGCCATGGCCAAGGACATCCGGGTGCTCATGATCAAGCTCGCGGACCGGCTGCACAACGCCAGGACATGGCGGTTCGTCTCCGCCGAATCGTCCGCCCGCAAGGCCCGCGAAACACTCGAAATCTTCGCGCCGCTGGCACACCGCCTGGGCATGAACACCATCAAGTGGGAACTCGAAGACCTGTCCTTCGCAGCGCTGTATCCGAAGGTCTACGAAGAGATTGTCCGGATGGTGGGGGACAGGACCCCGGAGCGTGAGAAGAGCCTCGGCGTCATCCGCGACCAGATCACCGACGACCTCCGTACGGCCAAGATCAAGGCGACCATCACGGGCCGCCCCAAGCACTACTACTCGATCTACCAGAAGATGATCGTCAGGGACAAGGACTTCGACGACATCAACGACCTCATGGGCGTCCGGGTCCTCGTTGACTCCGTCCGGGACTGTTACGCCGCACTCGGCACCATGCACTCGCGCTGGAACCCGCTGCCCGGCAGGTTCAAGGACTACATTGCGATGCCCAAGTTCAACATGTACCAGTCGCTGCACACCACGGTCATCGGCCCCGGCGGCAAGCCCGTGGAAATCCAGATCCGCACCCATGAAATGCACCGCCGCGCAGAGTACGGCGTGGCTGCACACTGGAAGTACAAGGACCAGCCCAACCGCACGGCGGTGGGCCCGGGGAGCCCCCGGGACGGCGATATGGGGTGGCTGCGTTCCCTGGTTGACTGGCAGCAGGAGACCTCCGATCCGGGCGAGTTCCTCGATTCGCTCCGATTCGAAATCAACGCCCGTGAAGTTTTCGTCTTCACGCCCAAGGGTGAGGTCATGGCGCTGCCTGCCGGATCCACACCGGTGGACTTCGCCTACGCGGTCCACACCGAGGTGGGGCACCGCACCATCGGTGCCCGCGTCAACGGGAAACTGGTTCCCCTAAACAGTGAACTCAGCCACGGCGACTGGGTGGAGATCTTCACCTCCAAGGCGGAAGGCGCAGGGCCCAGCCAGGACTGGCAACACTTCGTCAAGAGCGCCCGGGCACGGAACAAGATCCGCCAGTGGTTCAGCAAGGAACGCCGCGAAGAGGCGATTGACCGCGGCAAGGAGCTGCTGACCCGTGCCATGCGGAAGCAGAATCTGCCGCTGCAGCGGCTGATGACGCACGAGGCCCTCGCCGCCGTGGCCGAAGAATTCAAGTACGTGGATATTTCCGGCCTGTACGCCGGTGTGGGAGACGGCCACACGTCCGCGCAGTCGGTCATGGAGAAGCTTGTCGAAAGCCTCGGCGGCACCGAAAACGCCGACGACGACATCAGCGAAGTCAGCATTCCCACCCAGGTCACCAAGGCACGGTTCTCCGATTCCGGTGTTGTGGTCCGCGGTGTGGGTGATGTGTGGGTCAAACTGGCACGTTGTTGCACGCCCGTGCCGCCGGATCCCATCCTCGGCTTCGTCACACGGGGGTCAGGGGTGTCTGTGCACCGCACAGACTGCACCAACATCTCGGACCTCAAGGATCAGCCGGACAGGATTGTTGACGTGGATTGGGCACCCACCCAGTCCAGCGTATTCCTGGTGGAAATCCAGGTTGAGGCGCTCGACCGCAAGTCACTGCTCTCGGACGTGACGCGGATCCTGTCGGAAAACCATGTGAATATCCTGGCCGCCAGTGTCCACACCTCCACCGACAGGGTTGCCATTTCAAAGTTTGCTTTCGAGATGGGTGACCCCAAGTACCTCAGCCACGTCCTCAGCGCCGTCCGCCGGATCGACGGGGTCTTTGATGTCTACCGCACCACCGGGAACAAGCGCCGGAGCTAGCCGGGAAAGCTTTTCCAGTGCCGCCTTTTTATGCGGCACGCGCGGGGTCGCCTCGATCGCGAGCACCAGCAGCCGTAATCGCACGTCCTTTTCGGGGCGGGCCAGCAGGTTCGCCAGCGTGGGAACGGCACGTTCGGCGTCCACGTGCAGGGCGATATCCAGAGCGGTCCGCAGGGGGCTGGACACCATAAGTCCGCCCATGCTGACCACGTCGAAGGGACCCAGCTTCACCTCGTGCAGCGTGCAGCCCCGGGTATTCCGCAGGCTCGAGACGCGGCGCTTGGCGTCCACCAGGAGGGCAAGGCGGTCCGGCTCGTCAGCACAGCCGTAGATCCAGGCTGCAGTCATCCGTCCCGCCACGACGCGCTGCCGGACCTGGGACGGCACGGAGCCGGCGGCAGCACGGGCACGCAATTGGGCAGAGGCGGCAGATCCCGGGAGGGTGTAGCCATGCTGATGGAAGCGGGCCAGGATCCCGTCGGCGGCCAGTGACTGCAGTTCTGGCCAGGCGAAAGGCCGCCCGGGCGCATAGAGTTCCGGGAACCGCGCCGGGGCCGTGTGGTGCGGTGGCGGATACTCCAACCCAGCTCCGGCCGGCGTGGAATCAGATGGTGAGGCCATTCCTCCATCCTGCCAAGGAGGTCCTGATACACGCAGGCCCGATTCGGGTTATGTGGATAACCGGAACCGGGCCTGCGGCGTCGTCAAACAGGAAAGGCGTCAGCTCAATTCGCTGGCGGAACGCTGGATCTGGTCGAGCCAGGCCTGGCGTGCCTCAAGGGCTTCCCTGGCTGCCTTGATCTTGCGCTCGTCACCGCTCTGTTCTGCCTTGGCAAGGTCATCCTGCAGGCCGGCAATGGCGCTCTCGAGCTGTGACAGGGCACTGTTGGTACGCGCCTTGCGCTCGGGGTTCGAACGCTGCCACTGTTCTTCTTCGGCCTGCCGGACGGCGTCTTCGACCTTGCGCAGCCCGGCTTCGATCCTGCCCATGTCGGCCCGCGGGACCTTTCCTGCCTCTTCCCACCGGTCACGGACGGACTGAAGCGCCTTCTTGGCACCCGCCAGGTCCTTGATCGGGAGGATCGTGTTGGCCTCGGCCAGGAGGGCTTCCTTGACCGTCAGGTTTGCGGAGTATTCCTGGTCGATCTCGTCGTTGGCAGCCTGCCGGGACGTGAAGAAGACATCCTGCGCGGCACGGAAACGTGCCCACAGTGCGTCATCGTCCTTGCGGCTGGCGCGGGGTGATGCCTTCCACTGGTCCATGAGGCGGCGGTATTCGCCCGCGGCGTAGCCCCAGTCGGTGGAGCTGGACAGGGCCTCAGCCTCGGAAATCAGCTTTTCCTTGGCGGTCTTCGCAGCGGAGTTGTTGCTGTCCAACTGGGAGAAGTAGGCGCGGCGGTGCCGGTCAAACACGGTGCGGGCCGCCCTGAAGCGCTTCCAGAGGGCGTCCTCGTTGCTGCGGCCCAACCGGACGCCGCTCTTCTGTGCGGCCTTCCAGTTCTCGAACAGCTCGTTCATCCGGGCACTTGAGGTCTTCCACTGGGTCTGCGCCGGGTCCTGCCCGGAGATCTCCTCGGCCTCGGACACGATGGCTTCGCGGGCTGCAAGTTCAGCCGCCCGGACGGCGTCGTGCTCTGCCTTTTCCGTCTTTTCCAGCTCGGCAATGTGGGTTGCCAGGGTGTCCAACCGGGCTTCGGCCGCCCGGAGGTCGCCCACCATGTTGCGTTCCGCAAGCTGTTCGTGCAGGTGGGTGACAGTTTTCTGCATGTCGGTGCTGGGCGCCTTGGAGCTTACGCGCTGTTCAAGGAGCACGATCTGGGCCACGACGTCGTCGTACTTCCGCGCGAAGTAAGCCAGCGCTTCGTCATCGCTGACGCCCGGGTACTGCCCGACGGCGTGTTCTCCGCCGTCGATCGTCAGGAAGACGTGGCCGTCGCCTTCCACGCGTCCCCACTTGGCTGCCTCAGCAGGCGAGGTGGCTGGTGCCGCAGGTGCCACGGCAGCGGCCGGTGCAGCAGCCGCCGGCTTGGGACGTGAGGCGAAAGCTGCAGGGGACGGGGCCGAAGGCCGGGGTCCGGGTGCCGGAGACGGGGCAGGGGCTGCCGGTTCTGCGTCCGGGGCAGGAGCCTCGGCGGGCTGTTCTGCCTGTGCGCCGGCCTCCTCCACGCCTTCGGTCGCGGCTTCCGGGGCCGTTGCGCTGGTTGCTGCAGTTTCTGCGTCCGTGGCGGGAGCCGCCGCGTCGGTCACGTCTGCTGCTGTTTCGTCGGATTTCTGACTGTCTGTCACCGCTAAAAGTCTTTCGCTTGGAGGGAACTGCTCACGTCCTGCACCGCGGCCGCCTGGCCGGGCTTCCTACTTCAGAGAAAACGAGTCTATCGTGACTGCTTGAACGGGCGCGCCGTCCGTGTCGCTGCTGCCCGGGGTGATCCCTTCAGCAGCGATGCCGGTCACCACGTCCAGGCCTGAGGTCACCTTGCCCACCACGGTGTAGCCGCCGGCGGAATCAGCTGGAATGTTCGTGTCTTTGTAGACGATGAAGAACTGCGTTCCGTTGCCGTAGGCGTTGTTGCCGCTCCGTGCCACGGCAATGGTTCCGGCCGGGTAGGAGTTGTCCGCCGGGGTGTTTTCCAGGGGGCCCCACGTGTAGTTGGGATCGCCCTGCCCGTCGCCGTTCGCGGAGCCGCACTGCAGCACCCCGAAGGCATCCGAGGTGGTGAGGCGGTGGCAGCTCTTGCCGTTGTAGAAGCCCTCGTCGCTGAGGGACTTGAAGACCGCGGCGGCCTGCGGTGCGGTGGTTCCGTTGAGTTCGACGCCCAGTGGCTTGCCGTTCAGCACGAGGTCCCCGGTGAACGTCTTCCCCGCCGCGGTGTCGGCGGCCGGAATGTTGGGCCCGTTAGTTGCCGGTGCTGACGGAGTGGCCGACGCTGACGGGTTGGTGAGGCCGGCTTCGGTGGCAGCAAACTCATCTTCGGTGGGGTTGCCGGCGAAGGCCGTCAGCTGAAGCACGACGGCGAGCACCACGGCTGCGGTTCCGGCGCCGGCGGCGATCAGGTTGTCGCGCTTGCGCCGCTGTTCCTGGTCCCGCCTCAGCTCGCGTTTGGCCTCCATCTGATGGATACGCCGTTTTGCTTCGCGGGCACTGCGTGAACTGGCCGCCAAGGCTCCTCCTTATGTGTGGCTGTGTTGTCTCTGTACTGCCTGGTTGCGCCAGGGTCCGTGGTGGCACCGGGCGCAGTCCCCTGACCGCCAGGCCCTGCAGGTCCGGCGTATTAGAGATGCACACCGATGACGCATAAACTGACTGCCGCACATAGTTTATGCATGACTGGCTGGACAGCCGCCGCAGGGCGCCCCCGACGGGCGGGACGCGGCTGGCGTCCGGCACCTTAAGAGGAGAGAACTTCCATGGCACGCACCGCCTCCCTGTCCGGATTCCCCGAGTGGCTTCCCGAGGAGCGGCTGGTGGAGCTGCATGTCCTGGATACCCTGCGCCGTGTCTTTGAGCTGCACGGCTTCGCCTCGATTGAGACGCGTTCCGTGGAAACGGTGGGACAGCTGCTGCGCAAGGGCGAGATCGACAAGGAAGTCTACGGGCTCAGCCGGCTCCAGGACGATGAGGCCGGGACCCCGGACCGGGGCGGCAAAGCCGACCAGCACGCGCTGGCGCTGCACTTCGACCTGACGGTTCCCTTCGCCCGCTACGTTGTTGAAAACGCCGGCTACCTGGCCTTCCCCTTCCGGCGGTACCAGATCCAGAAGGTCTGGCGCGGCGAACGCCCCCAGGAAGGCCGCGCCCGTGAATTCACCCAGGCGGACATCGACGTCGTGGGCGATGGCGAGCTGCCGTTCCGCTATGACGTTGAAATCGCCCTGGTCATCGCCGAGGCACTCAGTGCGCTTCCCATCCCGGACTTCCAGCTCCGGGTCAACAACCGCAAACTGGCCGAGGGCTTCTACCGCGGCATCGGCCTGACGGACACCGCGGGCGTCCTGCGCAGCATCGACAAGCTGGAAAAGATCGGTCCGGCCAAGGTTGCCGAACTCCTGAAATCCGAACTCGGCGCCACCGATGAGCAGGCACAGAAGGCCCTGCAGCTTGCCGGCATCCGTACCGCGGACACGTCCTTCGTGGCCCAGGTCCGTGCCCTCGGCGTCAGCAACGACCTGCTCGACGAGGGGCTTAACGAGCTGGAGCAGGTCATCGACGCCGCCGTCCAGCGCGCACCCGGCAAGGTGCTGGCGGACCTTAGTATTGCCCGCGGCCTGGACTACTACACGGGCACCGTGGTGGAGACCGTCCTGGTGGGACACGAGCAGCTGGGTTCCATCTGCTCGGGCGGCAGGTACGACGCCCTGGCTTCCAAAGGCAACCGGAAGTTCCCCGGCGTCGGCCTGTCCATCGGCGTGACCCGGCTGGTTTCGCGCATCTTGAGCCAGGAGCTGGCCAAAGCCTCCCGTTCCGTGCCCACGGCGGTCCTTGTGGCCCTCGCGCACGACGACAGCTGGGGCGCTGCGCAGGACGTCGCCGCGCAGTTGCGCAGCCGGGGGATTCCCACCGAGGTGGCCGCCAAGGCCGAAAAGTTCGGCAAGCAGATCAAGTTCGCGGACCGCCGGGGCATCCCGTTCGTCTGGTTCACGGACGACGACGGCACTCACCAGGTCAAGGACATCCGGTCCGGTGAACAGGTAGTGGCCGCCCCGGAGACGTGGATGCCGCCGGCCGCCGACCTCGTGGTGCAGGTGGCAACCGCCGACGCCGTTCCTGCCCAGGTCCCCTGAGCAGGGCTCCTCGCTGCCCTCCGTCCTGCCGGAGCTCCGCCCGTGGACGTCGGCTTCCGTCCTACGGGTAAACTCGGACGGAACCGGTCCCGGAACCATCGAGACCTATTCCCTAAGTTTTCCCGCTGCTTCCTCTAGAAAGGTGTGCTGTGCTTCGCACACATGACCTCGGATCCCTTCGTTCCGAGCACATTGGACAAACCGTAACCCTGGCCGGCTGGGTAGGCCGCCGCCGTGACCACGGTGGTGTGGCCTTCGTGGACCTGCGTGATGCGTCCGGCGTGGCACAGATTGTGGTCCGCGAGGAGGAAGTGTTCCACGGGCTGCGCAACGAGTACGTCCTGCAGGTGACCGGCACCGTCTCCAAGCGCCCCGAGGGCAACGAAAACCCTGCGCTTGGCACGGGTGAGATCGAAGTCATCGCCGAGGACGTCACGGTGCTCAACACCTCCGATCCGCTGCCGTTCCAAATCGACGAGCACGTGGAAGTGGGCGAGGAAGCCCGCCTGAAGCACCGCTACCTTGATCTCCGCCGCCCCGGCCCCAGCCGCAACATCCGGCTGCGCTCCGAAGCCAACCGGGTGGCCCGCGACTTGCTCCACGACGAAGGTTACGTGGAGATCGAGACGCCCACGCTGACCCGGTCCACGCCCGAAGGTGCCCGAGACTTCCTGGTTCCGGCCCGCCTGGCACCGGGCTCCTGGTACGCCCTTCCGCAGTCGCCGCAGCTGTTCAAGCAGTTGCTGCAGGTGGGCGGTTTCGAGAAGTACTACCAGATTGCCCGCTGCTACCGCGACGAGGACTTCCGCGCGGACCGCCAGCCGGAATTCACCCAGCTGGACATTGAGGCCAGCTTCGTGGACCAGGACGACGTCATCCGCCTCGGCGAGAACATCGTCAAGGCTGTCTGGAAGCTCATCGGCGTGGAGATTCCCACGCCTATCCAGCGCATCACCTACGCGGACGCGATGGCCCGCTACGGTTCGGACAAGCCCGATCTCCGCTTCGGCCAGGAACTGACGGAGCTCACGGAGTTCTTCAAGGACACCAACTTCGGCGTTTTCAAGGCGCCCTATGTTGGCGCCGTGGTCATGCCGGGCGGAGCTTCGCAGGCGCGCCGTGCACTTGATGCCTGGCAGGAGTGGGCCAAGCAGCGCGGGGCCAAGGGCCTGGCGTACGTCCTTTACAAGGAAGACGGCGAGCTCGCCGGTCCGGTCGCGAAGAACCTGACCGACACCGAACGCGCTGGCCTGGCCGACGCCGTCGGCGCCAAGCCCGGCGACTGCATCTTCTTCGCCGCCGGCGAAAAGACCCCGTCCCGTGCACTGCTGGGTGCTGCCCGCGTTGAAATCGGCCACCGTACCGGCCTGATCGATCCCAAGGACTGGGCTTTCTGCTGGGTTGTCGACGCACCGATGTTTGAGCCGGCTGCTGCCGCCGTCGCTTCGGGCGACGTCGCAGTGGGCGCAGGCCAGTGGACCGCTGTGCACCACGCCTTTACCTCGCCCAAGCCGGAGTTCCTCGACACCTTTGACAAGGACCCCGAGTCTGCCCTGTCCTACGCCTACGACATCGTCTGTAACGGCAACGAGATTGGCGGCGGTTCCATCCGTATCCACCAGCGTGACGTGCAGGAACGCGTTTTCGAACTGATGGGGCTGGACAAGGAAGACGCCCAGACCAAGTTCGGGTTCCTCCTCGAAGGCTTCAAGTACGGAGCGCCCCCGCACGGCGGCATCGCGTTCGGCTGGGACCGGGTGGTTTCGCTGCTGGCCGGTGTCGAGTCCATCCGCGACGTCATTGCCTTCCCGAAGTCAGGCGGTGGTTTCGATCCGCTGACCGCTGCCCCGGCACCTATCACCGCACAGCAGCGCAAGGAGGCCGGTGTCGATTTCAAGCCTGAGGCGGTCAAGCCCGTCGAGGCCAGGAAAGCCGAAGCGGTCAAATAACGCACCTCGCTGAGCGGCAGGAGGCTCCCCGGATTCGTCGGGGCGCCTCCTGCCCCTGCTTAACCCACCTCGGAGGAGAACGCCGTGTCCACCACCGCCCTTGACGACGACGTCGCCGGATTCCCTGGCCTCGAAGCCGCCATGGATGCGGCGTGGCCTGCGCCGGAGCGCCATGACCTGGGCCCCTGGGTTCTTCGTGCCGCCGGGGGAGTGACCCAGCGGGCAAATTCGGTCTGGCCGAGGCCGGCCAGCGGCGCAGGAGAGCCGGAGCTTAGCGGCCTGCTGCGGGACGCCCGGTCCTGGTACCGCAGCCGCCGGCTGCCCCTGATCTTCCAGGTCACCGCAACCGCCGAAGCGGCTGCCCTCAATTCCTTCCTGGACATGCAGGGCTTCACCACGCAGTCCGAAACCCTGGTCATGACCCGGGGGCCATGGCGGCAGGCCCGGATTACGGAGCGGCGACCTGCCGTCGAGCTCGATTCTGTTCCCTCTGCCGAATGGCTTGCCGTGTGGTGGGCGGTGGACGGACGCGGGGGTGACGACGCGCTGGCCATCGCCCGGACCATCCTCCAGGGCTGCCCTGCCGTATACGCCCTGGTCCGGGACAGCGCGGGCCGGCCCGCCGCCGTCGGACGCCTTGCCCTTCCGGACACCGGGCCAGGGGCGCGGGGCGGCCTGTACTCCATGGCGACGAGCCCCGAGGCACGCCGACGCGGTTACGGGACCGCCGTCCTGGATGCGCTCCTCACGGCGGGGGCGGAGCGGGACCTTGCCGGGTACTGGCTGCTCGTCACCGCAGCGAACCACGGAGCCCAGGCGCTGTACGCCAACGCCGGATTCCGGGAAACCGGCCGCTACGCTTACCGCCAGGAACGGCCCAAGCGGCAGCTGACCGGCTGCTGACCCAAGCACCGTCACGGCCCGTCAACCCGGTTCGACGGCTCCCTGCCCGGATGATTCGCGGAACGTCGTGCGTGCACGGGCACAGTCGAATGGCGGAAGCTACAGCCCTGGCGGGTCCGCGACGGTGATCCGGATGGAACAGGCGTCGAAGGCGGCCTTTTTAACGACGGCGGCCCGTGGCTCCGGCACATCCAGGTACGCCAGGCGGTGCAGGCCGGCCCATCTGGCCAGCGCCGGGTGTCCTAGGACCGCTTCGGCGAGGGCCCTGTCCCCACCCGGGCAGACATATTCGAAGGGTTCGGCCGCAAACACCTGGGCGGCCTGCAACGCCACGGCATCCACCAGGGCGTCAGCCTGGTTGGACCGGCGCCGGGCAAACCGCTGCTGTGACTGCCCGCCGGCCGCGGTGCGGGACTGGACATACCTGGTGCCCGCCTTCGAGGCCAGCAAGAGGCCCTCGGCGGCAATGCCGACACCATAGCCGCCGCGCCTGACCAGGAGCAGGCCGCACCGGCGTGGCTGGGCGGCCAGCGACGCGAGGCGTTCCAGCGGGCCGGCTCCCCGTCCTGGCCGCCCATGGGCGGGCCAGGGAGCTTCAAGGAGCGCTTCGGCGCCGTCACCCGCCAGGAGCCGCACGCCGTCGTCGTCTTCCCTTAGTACGAAACCGTCGTGGCTGCCGGCGAACCGCCCGGTCCAGCCGGCCAGCCGTGAACCGGAAACAAACGCAGTCCGGACCGAGGGGGAGCGTCCGCTGCCGGCGGCATTGATGGTCATGGCAGGTTCGGGTTCCTTCCGGATAGCTGTGGCGGGATCGCCGGGTGACTGGAAGTAGCCTATCTATGTGGATGATCTCTTTGGGCCGGGGCAAGGCAATGACGACGACGGCGATTCGGCCGCCGCGGGCAGCGCACCCGCGAGCTCCTCACCACGCAGTCCGCTGGCCGTCCGCATGCGGCCCCGCACCCTCGACGACGTTGTGGGCCAGCAGCACCTGCTGGGCCAGGGGTCGCCGCTGCGCCAGCTGGCGGCCGGAGCCGACGCCGCCGGACCGGCCGGACCAAGTTCGCTGATCCTGTGGGGACCGCCGGGGACGGGAAAAACCACGCTGGCCCATGTAATCGCCCGCGGGCCGGGCCGCAAGTTCGTGGAGCTCTCCGCGATTACCGCCGGCGTCAAGGACGTCCGCCGCGTCATGGACGACGCCCTGACTGCCCGTGACCTGTACAAGACCACCACGGTGCTGTTCCTTGACGAGATCCACCGGTTCAACAAGGCCCAGCAGGACGCTCTCCTGCCTGGGGTGGAAAACCGTTGGGTGGTCCTGGTGGCCGCCACCACCGAAAACCCGTCCTTCTCGGTGGTATCGCCGCTCCTTTCCCGGTCCCTGCTGCTGACCCTCAAGCCGCTCACCGACGCGGACATCGAAGGGCTGCTCAGCCGCGCCGTGGCGGACTCCCGCGGACTGGACGGCAAGGTTGAACTGGACCCCGAAGCCTTGGCGCACCTGGTCCGGCTGTCCGGCGGCGACGCCCGCCGTGCCCTTACCGCCCTGGAAGCCGCGGCCGGCGTGGCATTCGGTGACGCCGACGACGCCGAAGCCGGGCCGGTGACCGTGGAACTCAAGCACACCGAACGCGCCCTGGACGTCGCAGCCGTCCGCTACGACCGGGCGGGCGACCAGCATTATGACGTCGCCAGTGCCTTCATCAAATCCATCCGCGGCTCCGACGTTGACGCCGCCCTCCACTACCTGGCGCGCATGCTTGAGGCCGGCGAGGACCCGCGGTTCGTGGCCCGCCGCATCGTCATCTCAGCGGCCGAGGACGTGGGCATGGCCGATCCCACGGCGTTGCAGACAGCCGTGGCCGCCGCCCAGGCAGTGCAGCTGATCGGCATGCCGGAGGGCCGGATCATCCTGGCCGAGGCGGTGGTCCACCTTGCGACGGCGCCAAAATCGAACGCCGCCTACATGGGCATCAACAAGGCCGTCGCCGACGTACGCGCCGGCATGGGCAACGGCATCCCGCCCCACCTGAGGGACTCGCACTACCCGGGTTCCAAACAGCTGGGGCACGGTAAAGGCTACAAATACGCCCACGACGCTCCGCACGCCGTGGCTGCGCAGCAGTATCCGCCGGACGATCTGGTGGGCCGGGACTATTACGAGCCCACCGGCAACGGCGCTGAACGCGACATCGCCGCCAGGCTGGAGCGGCTGCGGAAGATTGTCCGGGGCAAGTAACCGCCGTGCTAAGGTAGATGTTTGTCTGGCAAGGCACGGACGCACAATCCACCGAAATTTTTGTTCGATGGAACTGTGCCCTGCGCCCAGTAGCAAAAGGCAGCGGTTGGCCGATGCTCTCCATCAAGGAGGCCAGTAACACTGACACACCGCAGATATTGGAAGGACACAAGTGGCTAACAACACTCGTGCTCGCCGTCAGGCCCGCCTCTCGCGGTCCCTCGGCATTGCTCTGACCCCCAAGGCC
>Ga0308160_10002773_pt1 | contig 20528 bp, 19 predicted proteins | sample PhyFR1_FD_201036 | JGI IMG/M metagenome (GOLD analysis project Ga0308160, IMG submission 201036) | Phyllosphere microbial communities from UC Gill Tract Community Farm, Albany, California, United States - DLSLF.R1 | ecosystem: Host-associated > Plants > Phyllosphere > Unclassified | place: USA...
ATTCAGCAGCCTGGCGATCTCCTGCGAAGTCCTCCAGATGATCTCTTCTCCACGCGTGTGCCAGTCCAGCATCCTGAATAGAAGGACACGCTTCCCACCACCAGGCTGACCAATGTGGCGTGTTCCATCGTGTCTCCTTGCTGGTTCCAGTGGTTGGCTATGGTCTCCTGGCCCGGCGTTGGAAAGTCCCAAAGGAGTCGAGAAATCAATCTTGACTTTCTGAGCTTCTGAATGGGCGTAGAGAGCGGGCATCGTGATATAAGGGAAGCTATCATCAGCCACTGGTCATTATGCACAGGAAAGCAATACTCACTTAGGTACCACAAAGTCCTCGGCATCTTCGACGGAGACGAATTGAGCAAAGCCGAAATTCTTGGATTTACCAGTAGTCCTGTCTCGTACAATCTTGACAGATGCTATATTGGCTCCATGTTCCGCTCTGAGGAAAGAAGCGAACTATAGATCAGCCTAGTTGTCATTACCGAATTCGGGTAGCTCACGTCGTCCTCTGTGAGCTCTTCATCCAGACCTAAGAAGATGACATCCCGGAATGGCTGCGATGGACCCTTTCCTCCTTTCCGATTATGTTCATCGTCTCTGCGTTCTTCTTCATAAGAATATTGCTCGTGGCTCTGACCTGGGCCGTATCCGCTATAATCATTCTGCGCATCAGTGACTAGCCCCCGGAGAGTAAAGCAGACCAACTTCAACTTCCTGTCCCCTTTGCCATTGTTCCTCCACTCTAGTTTGCCTGGGCGGTGGTATTTCTCTCGCCCGTACCTCCTCTCTATCAGCTACCATCCTTCCTCCATCCCGTACAATGGGCGGATCATCGTAGAAATCCGCCGCACCCATTCTCCTCCTAGGTAGCGGTACGGCACGCGGAGGCGTGGGTGACCGATATCGTCTCGGCGGCGAACTATCTCTATATCTCTCCTCGCGATACCTCGAAGGCGGAGGAGAGCGGGAGCGGGGTCGAGCAGGAGGAGGGGGAGAGTAATGTTCCGACCTGATTGACATTGGTCTCGCGGTGTTGTCTGGGCAATAATGGTCGTCTGCGTTTCGTTGTAGTCTCGGTGGCAAGGGCGAGACTTCCCTCGAGGGCGAGTACCGGCGAGCCCTGTATGGGGGCGAAGGCGACCTCCCTGGGCGCCAGGAAGACATGGTGAATGTTGTTGAAGGGAGTGTATGACATCTCGAGATGGGTTGTTGAAGTGCACGTGTTACACGCGCCTATTTTGTAGTTTGCAATCCACCCAATCCCCTGCATCAATTGACCCATATTCACCTCACACCTTCATTCATATACCCATTCATAAACAGACTACATCAGCAACAATGGCAGGAGGCGGACATCATCGTGAGTACTTGAGCCCTTGCGATCCAACGTAGGAAAAGATAGTAGCTGACCATTTTAGAACCACTAAGAGTAGGCCTAATATCGTAAATATGAACAGACAACTAATGATAGATCGACCCAGCTATCGAAAGATGGAGTCAGATGGTATGTGCATTGTCCGCCTCGGGTTGGGGATGGAGGAAGAGATCAAGACGGAAGAGACAAGACACTGATTGACAGAGAGAAAACGTATACCAACATTTCAAATTCACAAAGCGAGCAACAAGGAACATAGTCATGTGGGGAGCACTGTTCCCAGCATTTATCGCAGGAGTAGCATACGTCTATGATGTAGGTCCTTTTGTTTTTGTTACAAGACGTTGCAGAGTAGAGGGTGAAGCTAACTTTGTAGGGAAAATACGATTGGGCAGGGAAACTAAAGGGTTCGAGCCTGATAGCGGGCCAGCCTGCTCTTGTTACTAAGCCTGAGGAGGAGTAGGAATGGGATCTAGGATGTAGGATTGTTTGGATGCACTTGTACACCACCCTCGACATCCCGTCTACTCGGAGACGAATACTTAAGGGAATGTAGTACATTGCTAATGCTAATTACCGGATTACTACATGGAAAATCTGAACAGCTAATCACCAGATCCGCTTGACCATTGTCCATCTCTCTACTTCCTCTAAATTCCATTTCTTCCCTTTTCCCTTCTTCACTTCTGCCGGTGCCGGCTTTTCCTCTCCGACGGGGAAGGTGCGGGTCCGCGAGACGGTGGGAGAACCGTACGGTAGATCGTCCTCGTCTTTTGACAGATACTCGCTTGTGCGTTTATTGTATTCCTGTCCGTAAGTCATGCGGTCATGCGGGAAAGCATTACGAGCTCACAGCTTCCTCTTTTCTTTCCCCTACTGCTGACCTGCCGAAATCGTTTACTGAATCTTCCGCTTCTCGTTCCTTCATCCCGGCTTGGCGCAGGGCGGAGTAACTGAGTAAACTCAACCCAAGCAAGATTTTGAGTGCGACAAGACTGCAATAAGCATACTTCCGTGCGTCACCTGCGAGGTCGCTTACCATCCCCAGGCAGATAAACCAATCCCAATACCCGCTATCCATTTCAGGACAATCCAAGCGATTTGGCTTTTATCGAGATTACTAGAAGAATCGTCGTGGTGGGATGAGTTCGTCAACATCCCAACCGCTTGAACGCCAACACGGAGAACAAGGCATGCTAGTGGTATGGAAGCGAATCCAAGGCGGCGAGCTACCAGAGGCGATTGATCAAGTAGGATAGGGTGCTGCCAATCAGCATCTCTCCTCTCACACCGCATCGAGTGAACCCACATTCTTCCCCTTTGATCCCTTCCTACGTCTAGTCATTGATCCAGCCAACAAGACATCTTTGGCAAGTACATCCGTAAATCGTCCGTATACACTCGCTCGGACATGGTTGAATTTAGTTATAAAAGCGTGTTTAAGCCAATCGACAATCATTTCGGAAACAATGACAAACAGGACCGGCTGCATGTCAGCATCCGTCTGCTTCCTCAGAGATTACAAGAGATACGTACCGACAAGATAGAATCGACGAGAGATTTCCCCCGAATAAAGCTTTTAGGCAAGAAAGCAATTTCCGATCCTGCCATTTCAATCATGTTCCTCAGAGCAATCACAGAGAGCATTAGAGCTAATTGAAATCGCTCGACAATATCGGCACACATGATCTGGAACAAATTTTCCTTCTCGAATTTCTTGAATACCGCTGGACTGTCAACTCTCTCTTTCACGAGTTCAATAAAGGGGGCTTACATCCTTTAATTTCGACAAACTGATTACTGATCAAAAGAGATAACAAGGTGTAGTCGTAGGAGTTGATGGCGACGTTCAAAGATACGAGCATGTAGAAATATATGAGGGTATGTACCACTACTATTCAGCTACGTTTCACGATAGCAGATTCGCAAGCTTACAGACGTATCCTAGCGACAAGGCAAAAAAGAAGAAAGGCCTTGCTTGCTGTCTCTTCCTACCTTTCCCTGATTTCTTGGTAGCGGGTGATAATGTCTCTTTGGCGAACAATGTATCTAGGACATCTTGTCCGAAAGCACAACACAATCGATCGGCGATCTACCATCAGCCTTTGAGGGACTGAACATGATTTGGAAAAGCAGACTCACCTCGAGAGCATTAAAGATGACATAGAGCTTGATTGTATCCTGACCCCTGACTGTATGGTACATTTTACTAGCGTCCGTCGCGACTAGCAGAATCACGGTCGGAATGAATAGAAGGAGCATTCTCAGTATCGAGAGGAGATGGGTTGGTGGAATCGGCAGAATTGGTCTGCGAGCGATGGCATTCGAAGCGATCCGGGCTGTTGCGAAGATAGAGCGGATTGGCAGGATGGTGAAATTGTACAAGAAACCATCTAGACACAGTAGTGCTCCGAATAAAGTTACCTGAAAGTTAGCTTGCAGAATCAGATCAATGACGAGGGGTCGTACCTTTTCAACAGCAAGAGGAACAGCTAAGAAGTTTGCTATTCGTTCCCATTTCCCATCTACGATCCACCCATCCCAATCTTCGACCCCAACTTCATCCTTGAGTAAATCCCACATACTGACCCCCGCATCTTCTTCTGTTTCCTCGGACTTCCCGGCCCCACCCCCACTCCCACCCCCGGAGAGCATATCATTTACGCTCAAAGACCTCGGGACAGCACTAGCAGAAACGGATGATCTCCTCAAACCTCCCTTTCCTATACGCCCTAGAGCTTCTTCGAATTCTTTGATATCGACTTTCCCAGCGAAATCGTAATCTTCGTAACGCGGCGATGGGGGTAGTGACGAATAAGTAGTTTGCCTTGTTAAAGGAGGCATACCAGATTTAGAGGGAAGGTTCATGCGCTCGAATTCGTCCTCGTCCGCCACCATCGGTGTATGGAAGTATTCATTCTGAATAGGTTGGTTTCGGGGGAGCCAAGCTGCATTTGAGTCGTCATCATGATCTTCTGGAGGGGGGGTTGCGAGGTAATGAGTTGGTCTAGGGGGTGTACGTGAAGATGAGTGAGTGCGGGACATGGCTGGACCATTCTCGGGCTACAAGTCAGCTACTTGACATATGACATACAAGAGCGCTCGCTCCCCACTCACCTTCAAATGCCAGCCGGAAGTAGAGCCCTCGGGGACAGAATTGTGTTCTGGATACCTTCTCCTAAGCTCGCCATTTGAAGTCTGGCCCCTCAACGGCCAGCCAGACGGACCCGCTTCAGGCGTATCGGATCCATTGCCCTCAATCATTTTGATTCTGTATTTCAAGTGCTGAACGAGCGCTTACTCATGCCTGGTGACGTTGTCGTGATAAGGCAGTGTGTATACTACTGGACAATTGTCTGTGTGTCGGATCGCTGTCATGATGCGGTGCCTGAGCGTCACGTCTTCACTGGAGGCTCATCAATCTCCATCTGCTACACCTCTACCTCCGACGAGTAGGCGATATGAGATGCCGACAAAGACACGGTCGGCACAAATTCGACAGCACATGCCGTTGAATGAGACGAGTAATGGCCAAAATGAAGGAGAGCTGAAGTGGGAAAAAGCGCTATGGCGCAAACAGCCTTTCCCCGATAATTATGTCCCATCAAGCTTCCTAGCTGAACTGAACGCTTTGCGTACGTCATCTCTTCAGCTCTACTCAAAGCACATATGAGACGGATAACTGACAGGTAGCCCTTCGCCCACGGCCCAGTTTGTCTACCTTGATATACGGGGCTTTACCCGTTGGACAGCACCTTGCTGTTATTGCCCTCTTTTTGGCCGTCTTCGATGGACTCAGGCAAGGAGCTATTGGACCTGCGCAAGTGGACTGGGCTTGTGTAGGGCTCGGATTAACTGGTTATGGAGTGAGAAGGTGGGGATGGGGCATCACTCATTCTGTCTCTGAACCACGTACGTCCAGTCTATCTCGAATTCGAAGAGACGGCATTCTGATGTTTCAGATCAACTGCTACCACCTCCTACACCCCTCCGTCCCCTCATCTTGCCTCCACTGATTTTAGCCCTTCTCTCTCCCGTTCTAGGAACACTCACATCCGCTACCACCTCTGATTCGATTTGGCCCTTGGCCGGTGGACTTTTCTTTGTCCATCTCCTTTTGTCGGATTTCAGTACAGGCAGAGATGCAAGGCTGAGGAGGTGGCAGAGGCAGAAAAGATCTGCTGAGAGGAGAAGACGGAGGAGCAGTCTATCGCAATACGATACTCCGATCGAGGAAAAGAGGTACGTCCTAGCTGGAATGCCATCTTAGGGCTAGGACTAATTGTAGTTTGACTTCATCTCTGTCTCTAACAAGCGCACTTTCGGCATCAGTTGTCCTCGCTTCGAGATTACCTTCGACAGCTCATGTGTTTGCACTGGTTCTCTTGTCAGTAGGGCTGTTTGCGGGATGGCCAGTTCTAGCCAAGGGTGTCAGAGTACGTCTCTTCTCATTCGATTGACAGGGGGATAGCTAACGGGTCAGGAAGCAGGCAAAACATTCTCCATACTCCTCACAACATCAATGATTCTGCTCGCCATCTCCCTCTTCCCCCGTGATCCCACCAAAATCTTTATACTACACACTGGACCCACTATGATCTTCCTCCTCATTCTATGGCTTGTAAACGTCGTAGGACCGTTCATGTTGTGGTACAGTTGGACATGGAAGACGCGGCGTGGTGGCGGGTGGGAAGTTGCGAAAGTGAGACTGAGGAAGAGTAGGCCTGGCTAGCGATCTGCGTGTCGGCGCGAGCGTCAGGCAGTAGTAGATCGGTCGATTATCATGAGTGGTGATGCATTGTGGATGATCTCGATGTGAAATAAAGATACAGATTGGCCCGCCGAAGCCCCGTCCCTCGAAGCGCTTCGTGTCTCTTTCCTTCTAGCTATCGCTGAGAGCGCCTATACTTTGAAGCCATAACCCCTCATACAGGCTTTGTGAGCTTCTAGCAAATCCTTGCATTTCACCTCCGCCTCTTCCGGTGACGATCTCAAGAAACAGTCATCCCTCTTAGCTTTCGTTTCTGGGCAAGCGCAGCATCTGTATATCAGCTATTGCCTGATTTCTCAACAGAAGTGGCGTACGGCTTGAGATTGTCGGGGTTTAATGGGTTGACAGGCTTTACTGTGGTAGGACTTGCTGGAGGCAAAGTGGAGGCAGAGCTCGATGCTTCTGCGTTTCTGCTAATCAGCTATGCTCCAGGGTCGTGATAGAGATCTTACGAAGATGATCCAAAGAAGTCGAAGATTCCCATTGTTTATATATGTATATATTGCAAGCTGATGATCGATGAGGAGTGATATACGATATACGATATAAGATGTATGAGATGGTGAATAATCACACCTTTGCCTCTCTTGATCATCTAGAAATCTATACTCCGCCGGGTATATCCGATTACATATACTAAAAGGTGGAGTAGATAAGGTAAAGACTTGGCATCATGAATGACGCTTTATTGTCCTCAATCTACCTTATCTCTCACTCAACAGCGCCATTTACAACAGAGCCAAGAATTATATGAGATCGATGTTGCCTTCGCTAACGGTATTGCGCTTCGCCGCAAGCCCAGCTCGTATCCTACCAGCTATCTCTGTTCGGTCAGCATCGACATCGACAGTCCCATCGCCCGATGCAGCCGGTACATGTACCGAGACAGCCGCTCCTCCCACAGAGAGCGTAGGGGAAATGAGAATCAAAGCGATCAAGCTGTATAAAGAAGTGAGTTATTCAGTCTCAGCCGAAGGACCAAACTGATAGGCAGCTACATCGTTTAGGCAGGGATTAGTATGTTACCGTCACCATCGGCCCGGTCTCCGGCACTTACTGACAATTAGCCCCGATCCAAACTACGAATTCAACAAGAGACTACGAAGGGCATTCGAGAGTAAGCTTTCCACCACTGTGTGAATATTACAGAAAGCTGACGAGTAGAAAACTCCAAACAAACGGATCCAGCTGCTCTACAAAAACAATTAGAATTGGGTGAACATATCAAAAAGGGTTCGTTCCTCTCCCGCGTTATCGCCCTTCAAATGCTTCTGATACATGCTGAGCATGAGCTGATAAAGTAGAGGTCCTGGCTTTGATCTCGCTCAAGAAATACAGACATCTCCGAAGATCTTACCACGCGAATGAGGATCCCAGATAATTAATTCATCCACCTCGTCCGCTTTCTCTCTGCCCCCCTCGATTGTCGCATTTCATCATCTCCTTGTTTCGTCAACACTGTCCCCCGATTTTCCACTCGACTCTCGCAGATTTGTAATTCTTCACGACCGTCTATCACTTCCGCTGCTCCTCACCATTTCCGTTTCCGTAGAATCAATGATACATATATGCGTATAATAATGTAGCTGCTATAATGGTAATGCAAAATGTGTTGATGTCGAAGCAAGCAATCCTCTTCTCTCTTTCATGACCTATCCACGCCTCTTGGTTGGTCTCTCTCTAATCTTGCCATCACTGTCATCAGCCAAGTACTCTACGATAGACTCGAAGAGCAAAACTCACGCAAACGCCTTGACTTTCCTCTTTTTCGAATCCTTCTTCATTGTCATTCGTTTACCCTGCCTCTCTGCATATGCTTTCGGATCTCGAGTAGCCTGTATTGTCAGCCTTCTCACTTGGACTTGACCGTTACGAGAGTAACATACCATTTGATTCTTGGCTTGCCTCCTATCTTCCCTCTTTTCAGTCGTGTGACGTCGCAAATTCTCCCATACTCGAGAGAAGTCTGTGACTCCAACCTTATTCTGCACGAAGTCTCGAACTTCAACTCCGAGCTGTCGCAGATCATCTACTATCAGTGGCCATCCTGATCATTTGATTATAACGAAAAGAAAAGGTGACATACCGATAGATTCGCCTTGAGCTGCTGATAGATCGCCTGATTCGTCTGTGATTCGATGAATCGGGTTCAGTACATGAACCAAGAATCCTATTGCTTGTTCCTGGTCTAGCGATTCTAGAACGCCTGCAAAGAACCTCAGGATAGCCATGAGGGGTTGAGTCCAGGGAGTCTGATTGTCAATATCATTGGGTCGATATACTGCCATGTGAACTTACAGCAATAAACATGTTCGAGTTCGCGGCCGGCCTGTGAACGATTAGGTGTCGAGCGAGGTATGACATTCTCGACATTAACCAAGATAATGGCTGTATCGATCGTCGGGCTTTGACAAATGCCGTATCTTCCTCATCCTCTTTATCCTCTTCTTCGACTTCCGCCAGCCCGGTCTCGATGACAGCTGTGTTGGGTGCTTTGTGTGATACCTGTCATTAGTACACACTACAATAGGAAAGTAGAAGCTTACAGCCCAGTGCTTGGAGATATTCCAGAGAATCTTGACGAGTACATCTGCCAATTTCGGATCAACAACCTCTAGACGTCCTTCGGGAGCTTCACCCTTCATAAGCAGACAGCTCTTTCTTGCGACTTCCAGTAATGCCTCTTCGCCGAGGATCTCCACGCTATCCACTCCATCCTTCTGAGAAGTCATCAATATGGATATACACCTAGCAGACGCGAGTCTGACGCCAGTATGGGGGAAGAGGAGGTGTTGAATGATTGATTCCCATGGCAACAAAGATGCGTTGACGGGTTGGACCTCCAATGTTCGTACAAGTGCTTTGAGCGCATTGAGTGGGACCAGGTGATCGAGATGGATGTCGTCCTCGGTAGTCTCGGCTTGCAGTAGTGCTGCGGAACTTTCGGTGATGGCGGGAATGACAACATTGATGATACTCTGCAAGTCGTCGGCCGCGGCGTCGATGATAATGGAGTAAACATTCAACGAGGCAGCAGCCAATTGAGCTTGCTCATCCCGTAATTCCACCCAAGACTTCAAGATTTGGAGTGTTTTGGCCCTCTGCTGATCCCTCAAACGCCCAAAGAGGAGCTTGATGAGCACCCCAGCCATAGACCTGCATTTCTCCGAATCATCGTTGGCCAGAACAGCCACTAAAGATACGAATAGCATATCGGCGTATTCGTGGACCAAGTCGTCGGAGAATTTGGACAAGACAGCCGACAGAACCTCCAAGACCGAGATTCGCCCAGACTCGAATTGGTAGGTAAGATTCCTAGCTAGGAAAGTCATTTGAGCCTTCAGTCGGCCCGCTCCTTGTGGATAGTCGAGTAGGAAAGCCATAAGTACCCCTCGACATAGTTCTTGCACATGAGTCGATTGATTGGTAACCATGATAGCCGATACTCTGTCCATGAGATCGTAGATTTCTGGTACAACGAATTTACGTCCAACGATTGATCGTAGGATTGTAAAGATTGCACTTTGTCGACCAGTCTCTTCGATATCGGGACTGATGACTTCAAGCAGATATCGGAGTTGTTTATCGGTAACATTTGAATTCTTGTTGTCCCTCAAAACCACCGCTAGCGTCTTGAGAGCAGTCTGGGCGACTTCTGATTCGGCGGTTCCTCCTGCATTCCTGATGACTCGGAAGATGTTGGTAACGAAGACAGGTGTCGATGCCTCGACTTGCGAGACGGGACACCGGATGATTGCCGCAGTCGCTTTGAGGCCGAGCAGAAGTACACCACTTGTGTTTGAGTACAGCGTGTTTCCAATGACAGGTACCAACGGACCTAAACGGGCGAGGATGTCAACGTTGTCGAAATCGAATTTGCCCCTCTTGAAGGCTGTGACGAAAAGATCTAGACCAAACGAGATGAACTTGTAGGCGTTGAGAGGATAAAAGTCTTCTTCCTCAGCATCCTTCCTTTTCATCTGTACCCTATAACTATCGGCAGCAACAGATGCTTTTGGCGCCTTTCGTTTCGGCTGGATATAATTCGAGTTCCCGCTGATCAAGGAGAAGCACAGAGATAGTACGTCTTCGGATCCAAGACGTTCATTCGCATTCAGGCCAAGGGAGACTCGTCGAAGAACCTCGTCGACTTGCTGCATCGTCTTGATAGCTTGCGAGACGTGCATGATCTCCCTTACCGGCGCGAGCATGGCTGACAATTTGCTAGGCGAGACCAAACGGGCGATGAGCTGATAAGTATCGAGTCCACGAGTATTGGCTCCCCTGACTTCACGCATTTTAGTCTTGAAACCTTCGGCGACTACGTCTTTTCCAGACTCTCCCCAAATGACCTCTGCAGAGATTTGGACAGCATCCTCAACAGCTTCATCCAGATTTCCGAAACGCGAGTCGGGATCGGAAGTAGCTTGAACCAAGATGGCGTGGATGGTTACCGCAAGAACATGTTTCTGTGGACCACGGAAGAGAGCAGTCCTCAGCTCCTTCATGACCCTGACTAGCCAGTCTGGACCGAGGAAGAGAGCGATCTTGCAAATAGTATCACGAGCGATATCCCTAGTATCCTGATCTTTGCTCTTAAGGACATTCGAAACGGTAGTGACGATTCGCAGGATCTCGTGCGTGGCATGATCTCCAGGCAGCGCATGGGCGAGCTTGACGATACCGAGCGAGATGGGGACACGAATGTTGTCTTCGGTCTCGTCCTTGGATTCCGCGAACTTGGAAAGGGCGGGCAGGAGTCGATGGAGAATAACATCGGTAATCAGGGCAGTCGAGAATCGGGAATCGGCTGTTTTCTTGACCTCTTCAATGACTGGTTCGTCCATCTCCTCATCGTCGTCACCATCGACTACCTCTGGCTCCACGACGTCAAGCACTTTCGCCTTGAGATCGAATCTAAAGTGGTCCAGGATGGCAGATACGGTTCGGATATAGAACTTCTGTTGATTCGTTTTCACGGAACCAAGCTTCAAGAATCGTAGGACGGTAGCGTTATACCTAGACCAAACGAGTTGACCAGTCAAAGCCCCCGTAGTCGTGATAGCCTCATTGGTAAGATGGTGATCGGTAACATCGGTCGATCCACTGATGATATGTTCAAGCACCGGCAGTAAAATGGTCGAAGTGGTTTGTTCCCGGATATCGGATTCGGCGACTACATCCCTCAATCGTCTTAAAGCCCTCGCACGCCTGTGAACTTGAATATGCGAGACATTGGTGAAGAAGTTGAGCTCCTCATCCTCACCACCTAGAAGCGGTGACATCTCTGCGAGCAGAGGTACACCAGAACAAGTCTTGACGGCATGAGCGAGGACCAGTAATGCCTCATTTCGCACCAGCTCGGCTTTGTGCTTGAACGTCTTTCGTAGACCAGGCATGACTACTTGGAGAAGCATATCGACCATGGGGCCCTCCGAGGCGGTATCGACAAGTGAGATGAATCGTTGCAAGAGGTTGGAAGCATTCGTCCGTATCGACAGCTCTTCTTGTTCGTGAAGGTAGAACAAACCATTTCGTAATAGAGGCAACCACTCTCGAGGGGTCTTGGGTAATCCAGTCAGATCAACATCGTTGATCTGGGCGAAAGCGTTTAGCCGTCGATCGAAATCTGGTTCTTCCCGTCTTCGCTCAGAATAAGCATTGATCTCGGTCGAGAGTCGGATAACTTCTTGTAGAGATGGGTCGATCACGCCGAAAGTCTGATGTACCTGGACCAAGGCTTTTCGAGTTGGCGGTAGGTAGACGCTCTGGAAGAGGTTCGAAATCAGATTCCAGGTCTGGTTGAAGAATACACTCGACGGCTCTTTGAAATCGGGTGCGACAGCATATAGTCGTTGGAGAGTAACGAGGACGTTAGTCTTCCCCCTCTCTGGCAGCTTCTTTCCTGGAAGCTTGAGCATAGGTCCGAGCAGGGAAGCGAGCTGTTGAGCTTGTTGACCATCGGTGACGATCGCCGCTAGCCGTGACAAGATGCCTAAAAGACGTTTCAATAGCTCATCGTCCGCTTGTCCCGACAGGATCGGTACGAGCCTGATGACGTTGTCGAGTAATGCTCGGACGTTGGGTACAAGGACTCGATTCGTCAATGTCTTCTGTCCCTCATTATCATCAGCATCGGCGAGGAGATGCTCGACGATATCGAACACTCGGCTGATGACGGCGGGCTTGACTTTGACAGCAGTCAAACAAGCGAAAGCCTTAACCAAAGTCCGTTCATCCTGTTCCACCAAGCTGGGAGCGAGATTGAGCGAAGCGGCAAAAGCAGCAATGAGGTCCAAGGTACCAGATGGAGCTTGCGTATTCTCAATCTCGAGCTTGTCCAATCGTGGTGAGATGATTGAAGAGTAAATTGCAGGCAGGTAGGGTCGGAAATCGAATTCGGTAGGAGCCCGGACGAATTGAACAAGTCGTTTGATACCGGCCGTTCGAATCGTGCGTAATGGTGCAGCGCCTTTATCGCCTTCGAGTACGTCATCCTCCACTTCCTCTGCGGTCTCTTCGACAACCTCGACGGGGGCATTAGTCTTGCCCAATTGTATTTGCGCATTGTCGACCAAGGCGATGACAGTCTTCAGTAGTCGAGGCCAATATGATACAGTCTGAGGGCCGAGGTATCGAATCAAATCATGCAGTAACGTCAAGAAACCAGATTGTTGTCGACCGGGTACATTGATATTGACCTCGTCCGAGCCAGGAGTGACGAAAGGTTCTAGCATGAGATCGATCAGAGTGACGAATTCTCCTTCGTGGCAACTCGATAACGCTCCAAGAATAGCCTGTTTCTTTGCGCCCAGACTTGAACTGGAACTTCGGCCACGTTTCGAAATGAGGATACCATAAAGCAAGCGGATGGCAACAGGGATAATTTCGTCTCGGTGTTGTGGGTCGATAGCTTCACTGTCGGCGCCTAGACCAAGATTGACCAGTTCGTCCCTGAATTTGGAGTCGTCGAGCAGTGCCTGTAGGTTGTCACCGTATGGGACAAGCTTGGGCGATTTATACGTCATTAGACATTTTACAGCTAGACTTTGAAGCCTGACTTCTCCTCTAGAGGTGATGTCAAGGTAAAGAGCGTAGACCTCGTCGGCACGGTAAAAGGCTTTTGGATTGACGAATTTCGTGAACAACTCCAAGAATGCTGCGGTACGGTTTTGCAGTTGACGGGTCGAAAATCCAGACAGTGCAGAGTGTTGATCAGAGTCCCGCTGCGACATTGTCAAGAATACGGGCACGAGCAGACGCGAGTGCTTCTCCGCTAGAGAGTGAGCGGCGGCGAGCGTGCCTAGAAGCTGGGCTTCGTAGTTGAGTATGTCGAGTCGGTCAGACGATATCTGTGACTGGACCGTCAGCCTTGCAGTGTGCACATGACAGTGATACTAGCTTACCTGTATCTCCTCTGACTGTACCTCCGAAGCTGGGTCGGCATTCGAAGCCCAGGCAGCTGACAGAGCGCGACGCCCCTTGAACAGATTTGGGCAGATGAATTCCTTATCCTCCTCATCCCCCTCGTCCGCTTCAACGACACGAGAATGTGCGAGCTTCGTCCACTGTGGTTCCTCCCAATCAAGATCTACTCCAACAGCCGTCTCTGATGCGATAGTCTTTTGCAATTGATCCCAAACAATCCCCCAGAGCGTCTCACCACGACTACTTCCCAATCCAGCAAGAGCCTTGATAGTATCGGGGTAGAGTGGTCTGAAATTGACCTTGAGCTGCGAGAGGAGATATCGAGTAGCATCCTCTACCAACTGGTGCTCTTCGCTTGCGGGGATATTCTCGAGTATCCGACCGAGCTTGCCGATGTTCGATGTTCGTTCTCGGACGTTCTGAAGGGTCATGTCGGATGCTTCGACCTGAAGACATGCATGCCAGACTTTCGATGCGGTTGTGGACTCGTCTGCGAATGCACTGAGCATTTGGAGTACGGCTTTGCGTAGTTTTGAACTGGACGAGAGGAGGTGCTGGGTCAGGCAGACGTGGCTGTCAGGTGATAGCCTACAAGTCAGCAGGTCCAGTCACCAATGTCAGATGACTCACTCGTATCGCAATCCCATCCTGACTACCAATCCAGCAGCGACGCTCATTACTTCGGCATTCCAGTTCCACTTTCTGATGATCGCCGCCAATCCACCTTCCCCGGTCAATAGAGAGGTGACCTGCTCCTTCATATCTCCATCCACGATATACGCCTGGACACATCGTAGCAAACTGCTAAACATGTGCGCATCGTTCAAAGGTCCTCCCTCACGCCATTCAGTCATCGCACTGTCGGCATCGCCTTGAGTGAAATTGCCAAATCGATTGATCAGAGAAGCGAAATCAGGTGCAAGTCGCTTGGCGTCGGCGGGAACGGACGAAAGTAGTCGAAGCACTTGGATGAGCACTTGTCGATCGAGGTCGTTCGATTGTGCGAGCTCGGACAGAAGATCCTGTAGAGACACCATGAGCGATTGACGCCATCGACCACCTTGAACATTGGCTAGACCGCCGGACAGGTAGCCCGATGTCGCGAGGTGATTGAGTAGACCAAGAGTCGCTACTGGCTCGCTATTCAGTTGGGTCAAAGCGGTCCTGTTATGTCAGCTATGGGAAAGGAATCGGATTGTCTGACATACCTGGCAACATGTGGGAGGATGAATTGCTCGATTCCTTGCCACTTCATATTCACAAGCGAACTGACGAGCGCAAATGCCTCACGCGTTTCCTGTTGATCAGCTTAGGCCTGTCGAATTAAAAGTGTGAGCTTACCAGACGATTCCAGACACCTTCAATGAGAGCTACACCTGGGCTGAGCCACTGGGTCAATTTTCCAGCTTGCAGACTACCCATGACACATAGGACATAGCTCCTCCTCCACTCGATATCTGCCTCTTCCGAGCTTCCCTTGATCTCCTCCAGTCGAGGTAGCAGACTCTGTAGCTTGGTCATGGTCGGCTTGAGCTGCGACTCGGGGTACCGTTTGCCTTTTCGGACAAGCAGGATAGTCGAAAGTACCGAGAGTACAGGGATTGAGACCGTCACCGTCGACTTCGAGGACGAGGCTTCGGTGGCACTTGGACCCAGTCTCGCGAGGACAGTCTCGACGACTGGCACGATCGTCGACGAGGAGCAATGATGTACTAGAGCAGTAAACACTAGATTGAGCGTGACGAGCTGGGCGGAGCTCTCGGTCGCAACGAGTCGCTCAAGAAGGAGACTGATGACTGGCAGAGCTCTCGAGTGAAGGTTGTGCGATGTCCCTTTGAGACTGTTTGTCCACACCGCTTCCAAACCCTCTGCCTCATCTTCCAATAGAACATCGACCAATCTAGCCAATCCCTCTGACCTTGCTTTCCTGATGATTCCTGCCCACGCATCTGCGATACATTTCCTGACGTATTTCTTATTCGTCTTTGGCTTAAGGTAAGGCCTTACTTCAATCCACGTATTTTTCAAAGCATCCTGAGCTTCTCTCGATGGTTTCAGGAGGAAAGGCGACATGGTTCGCAGGATTAGTGAGAGGGTGGAGAATGATCGTTCCACTAGCTTTGGATCGAGAGCTCGAAGTGTACCGACTCGAGTGAGGTGCCTAGTCGTCTCTGCCAAGTGAGGCAATGCCTCGCCTTGACATGTTTCAAACAAGGCATGGTGTAGTTGGAGAGCCGAGTCGAGACCGGAATGTAGATTGTCCTGCCCATCTTTGACATTGTCGTATAGATCATACAGCGCTGTCGAGATTGCGGGTAGGTTGAGAAGGATGATAGGTAGACTCGTTGTCAGGGGGTACAAGGTCTTTTGGAGTTGTTGGAAAGGTAAGGTGAGGTCGAGAAGACTCAAACGAGCTACCTCGGAGGTAAATGGTGTTTTCTACCTTGTTCAGCTCTTGCTGGCACCGGAATCCGCGTTCGCTTAGCTAGCTCACCGTTTGCTCGGCCTCATCAAACTCTTCCTTCTCCCACGCTAATCCCTTATTTCGCCCAACATCGATACTGATGTTACTGATTTGCTGATTGTACGAGGTGTACTGGTTCGTCAGCCGGGAATTGCACGTATCGAGTTGCATAGCGTACCTTGAACCTCTTCTGAGGTGGCTCGTCCATCTTGTAGGGACGATAACCTGATGTGTAGGAGAGAGAGCAAGGATAGACAGTTATCGGATGGCAAAAGCAGAAATATCCAGAAACGTTCATAGATTTCCCACGGTACATTCAGGCACATACAAAGTGGAGGTGAGTTGACATGAGTGATGGATGGTACGCGACTCACTTCCTCTTTCCCCTTCCCTCAATCTTTTCGCTAATATCGATACACCTCACATGAACAGATAGCATACCTAGCTAGGATCCGATGGACTTGAATCACCCGCTGCTGGCTAGCTCAGACGATCCGCCACCCTTTCCATCCTCATACCCACAATTATCACGTTTAGACCGCAGCGTCCTATGTTCAATATGCAAGGAACCGTTCACAGGCCCAGTCAGTATCCCATGCGGACACTCTTTCTGCTCTCAGGTAGGTCGCAAGCTCGCTAAGAGAGAGCTGCAGAGCTTATTCGTAGTGTATACGATCGTGGCTAGACTCGAATAAGGTCTGTCCCAGCTGTAATGAGCCAGCGACAGAAGGTGGGGTGAGGCGCAATAGAGCTTTGGAAGAGATCACAGAAGCATGGGATGGAGCAAGGTGAGCTTTGGGTCATTTTCTGTCCCTCGAAGCTGATATATAGACCGAGTTTGATAACTTTAACGACCACTAAAGCCAAGCGACGCCCACCTCCCGAACCTACTTCCAAGCACTCGTCCGACTCGTTGAAGCGTATTCGAGAAGGAAGTCAATCGAGATCACAGAGTCCAGCGAAAAGGACACGAGATGGTCAGATCATCGAAATGCCCAGTTCCGACGGTATTGAACAGGTAGAAGGGGTCGATGAACCGGAAGAACTCGCAGATGATGGTATGTTTAGCTACAGCGCACTTCTTGCGTCAGCTAATCATCAGATGAGACCGAGTGCCCATTGTGTCAGGCTAAAATGCCGGTTGGTGAGATACCGAAACATATCGATCGGCAATGTCCACCTGTTAAAGCCAAGTCTATAGGGGCAAATCAGACGGGTAATCAGAAGTCAGACTGGAAAAAGGTTTTCGCAGGTGCTGGCGGTGGCAAGGCGAAAGAGTTCGTACAATCGCCTAGCAGTTCCTGAGATCAGCCAGCTGACAAGCAGGGTCGAGATGAAACGCATCAAGAAACCTAATTACAACTTGACGAGTCCAGCCGATCTACGCGCAATGTTACGCGTAAGTCAACTTGATTTTAATCAGTAGTGACTGAACTGACAAAGCAGGATCATGGCCTACCTACACATGGAGACAAAGATGTCATTATCACCCGGGTTCAAGATTGGATCCTCCTATATAATTCCAACCTCGACACCTCCCAGCCCCGCTCCCTTGCCTCTTTGAAAGCTAGGTTGGCGGAAACAGAAGCGGCGCGTAAGAGAGATTTAGATAAGGGTAGACTCGAGGCGGTCGAGGAGCTCAAGACGGTCGAGGGGAGAAGCAAGTATGCGCAAGACAAGAGGAGCGAGTTCGAGAAATTAAAGCAGGAGATAGTGGAGAGGGACAGGAAAACAAAGACCGAAGAGAAGGGTGCAGGGGTAGAGTCGGCCATTGAGGTAGAATAGATCAGTCGGTAAATAGTTCAGTAACATCATCGCATCTCATTGTAGGAATCATGTCTGTAGCAATTCATCCAGCCAATTGCATTCAATGTAAAGCTCTAATTCTCTAATGTTGATCAAGGATGCGCCAGATTTTGTTTTACGCTTTTTTCTCCGCCCTCACTGCGATGAACTTCCACTCATTCTTATAAGCCCATTCCGCCCCCTTGGCAACTCCCTTCCAGAATCCACCTTTGGTCCATAAGAATTTCGCAAATCCAGGGTAAACTTCTTTCGACCAATCTTCAATCCTTACATTGACATAGCCGATTTTCTCGAGTTGCGCCTTGTATGCTTCGAGATCTTTGGGTCTCTGCATTAGATTGCGAGTAGGAACACCCAGTATAGTAGGCAAGATCCAGTATCCCAGCCATGAAGGGAGATTCGAGGGCGGTACCACGTCTGTGAACGCGATCACACCACCAGGGGAGAGGGACTGGACGGCTGTAGTGAGGAAATGAGGGACAGCGGGCGGAAAGTGGTATATCGAGTCAAGGATGTAGATCAGGTCGTAGCCTCCGGAGGGGCTCGATTGTTCTGCCTCGAAGACCTCATCTTCGTCCTCGCTGTACTCCTGCTCGGTAGGTGCAGCAGGACCGTCAGAGGTACCCATATACCCCTTCATGGGATTCAGCGGATGAGCGAGATTCTTTGGCGAGGTCGAAGAAGGATGAAACGATGCCGAATTGGTCTGCCATGAGACCCGATGAGCGAGCTCGGGATGTCGATCCGAGATAAGCTGCTGAGCTTGGAGGGTCTCGCTCTTGAGCGACGTCAGGGCGACGAGGGAAGAAGGCGGAGGTTTCTGCGATAGGTGCAATGCTGGCTATCAGCTCCGTGGTCCCTTGTAGATAGACGGTCGACACTCACACAAGGATTCACCGGCACCGTGAGCCATATCTGGACGGATGTCAGCTTTGTTCCTGGCACAAGAGGCGATTCCACGTACCCAGAACCGAACCGCCGGGCTTAACGTCGGCGAAATCCAGCAGCTTCACGGCCAGCGCCTCGGCAGCCTCGGGAAATACATTAGTATCCTGTCATCAGTCCTTCTCATAGCTGATCAACCATGGCTGCAGATCCCTGGGCTCAAGCTTGCACGGGACTCACACGCCAGTACCCTTGATTTCGCCAGAAAGTGTTCGGTTTATCCTGCCCTGCCACTAGGTTCAGGTCTTTCGAGCTCCAGTACCCATATGGCTCTAGCCATGTTTCTGGCAGTACCAATGGACCCAGCCTGAATAGGATGGGTATCAGCCCTATGAATAGGATGATGCGCTGTATCATGGCTGTTTGCTTTAGGATACCTTAGTAGTAGTCTGTTCTTTAGGTGGAGGTCAACGAAGCAAGGACGCGCCGCTTAAACTGTTAAACACGTCTACGCGTCTGTCTTGTCTCGTTCCTCTACTCTACTCTGCTTGTCCTTCTTACCATATACAGTCACTCTCTGACTTATACCCAAGCCATAGGCAGCTGTGATCAGAGTCGCTCAGACATATTAATCATGTCTACACTGTTCAATCTGTAAGCTACAAGACCCTATGTATTATGGACACAGCTGATCACCGTGCGACAGCAAAAACAATCAGTCTAGAAGTAAGTCTCAGCTAGATGAAACTTCCCTAGGATCGAGCTGAATCCCAGCGTTCAGACCGAAGAAGGCAGCGGAGGGTACGAAGCAATGGCAGCTGAAGCAATATGCCCAGCAGACCTTGGTATGTTTTCCTCCTCCTGATTTGCACGCTGATAGCTAGGGGTCTGGTAATTTAAGAACAGCAGTCCAGCTTCCCGAAGGAGAGGACCTCAATGAGTGGATCGCAGTGCATGGTCAGCTGACCGGGACATGAATTGACGGCCGGCAAGCTGATATCCAGTCGTCGATTTCTTCAACCACGTCAATATGCTGTATGGCACAATCTCGGAATTCTGTACACCAGAAAAGGCAAGCTGTCCCGATCGTTCACGACGATCAAGCTGATTATATAGTGCCCGATAATGAATGCAGGTCCGAAGTAAGCTGACTACTGCATGGCGTGTCCGAGAGCTGATGTGTATAGATACGAATTCTACTGGGAAGATGGAGAGGTCTAGTATGTCCCCCCTCTCGACTCAGGCCTACCAAAACTGACGAGGTAGCAAGAAACCCACTCACTTGACCGCACCTGCATATGTCGAGGCATTAATGACTTGGACACAATCAATTCTGGACGACGAGAAACATTTCCCTCAAAAGATTGGTATGTCCCTCGTTTAATCCCGCTGTCAATAGCTAACGGCATTTAGGAGTCAAGTTCCCTTCCACCTTCATCAACACTGCCAAAACAATTCTACGTCGGTTGTTTAGGGTGTACGCCCATATATACCATCAGCACTTTGATCAGATTTGTGCACTAGGTATTGAAGGTGAGTTGATAATACTGCTCGAGGATAGTATATGGGATATCAGCTGACATGTTAGCCCATCTGAACACGAACTACCGCCATTTCTTGCTTTTCGTCGACGAAGTAAGCTAAATCACCTGCCAGGGTGTTGAAACTTATATCAGTTCTCTCTTCTGAGCGACAAGGACTTGATTCCGCTCGAAGAGTTCAACAAGAGTATCCTGGAGGAGACATCAAAGTAGTCTTCATCCGTGGGATTCGCCACTGTCGTGTATCACTTATTCATA